>Ga0207113_1111_pt1 | contig 24294 bp, 21 predicted proteins | sample Alteio_BWMinHeat_69_FD_153559 | JGI IMG/M metagenome (GOLD analysis project Ga0207113, IMG submission 153559) | Enriched cells from forest soil in Barre Woods Harvard Forest LTER site, Petersham, Massachusetts, United States -... | ecosystem: Environmental > Terrestrial > Soil > Temperate forest >... | reverse complement strand
AACATACTTTCGTTGCGGGAGACAATGTAAAGAACCTTGCACAGGTAAAAAAAGGCGACATCATTACGGCCGTTTATACGGAAGCGATTGCATATGAAGTCAAGGAACACGGTGCGACCGGAGTGCAAACCACAACAGCTACTGCAGCTGCCAAACCCGGTGAGAAACCTGCCGGCGGTGTAGCACAACAAACTACCGTAACAGTTATGATCACAGCGATCGACCCCAAAGTGCCGACTGTTACTTTTATGGGACCGAGGGGGAACAAAGAGACCATCAAAGTTAGAGACCCAAAGAATCTGAATGGAGTGAAAGTCGGTGACAAGGTAGACATTACTTATACTGAAGCACTCGCAATTACGGTAGATGAGGCACCGAAAAAATAAACGTATTGGGAAATGATGAAACCCTATTTATTTGTTTTGTTCCTCCTTTTATGCGGGTGCACCGGTCTCGCTCAATACAGTCAGATGCAACTGTCGAAAAAACAACAGCACTACACTGACAGTTTGAAAAAGGTGGTTTATCATCATACTTTCCCCATATGGGGCCAAAAGGCGTACAAGATGGGCGTGGACATTCCTTATCCGGGGGGTGTAATGACAAATTATTTTTACGCGAATCAGGGATTGATTATAGAAAACTTACAACTTGGGTTGCAAACCAACAACCAGGATATTCCGCTGACGCCCATCAATTTCATTGGCTTTGGTAAAAATAATGTAACAGCCCATACTTTCAATGTGAGGCCCGATCTCTGGATATTTCCCTTCCTGGATGTTTACGGGATTTTTGGGTATGGATCTTCGACTACGACGGTGAATATTAATACGCCAGTCACCTTAACTTCCGTTGTCACCCAAAATGTGAAGACAGTCGGATTTGGATTTACAGGCGCTTTTGGATTTGGCATTTTCTTTTTGGCTGCGGATTTGAACTGGACATGGAATAAGCCCGATAAACTGGATAATCCGGTACCAGCCCAGACAATGAGTTTCCGGCTGGGTCATACTTTCAAATTTGCCGAACATCCTCAAAAGAATATAGGTATCTGGGCAGGGGCATTGCGGGCTCAGTTTGGAGCAGGTACAGTAGGTGAAATAAAACTCTCAGATGCATTGCCTCCGGAAGTCTGGCAAAGAAAAGATGAAATTGTAAATCAATATTACACCTGGTACAATGGATTGGATCCAAACAATCCGGCTGATAGATTAAAGATGCAAACGGCAGACAAAGTATTGACTCCTATTATAGAAAAAATCAACGCAGCCGACGGGTCAGCTATTGTTCGTTATGCGCTGGATAAAAGACCCGGTCAGGAATGGAATATGATCGTCGGTGGCCAGTACCAGGTGAATAAACGTTGGGTATTCAGATCAGAGGTAGGTTTTTTGGGTGATAGAAATACATTTTTATTATCTGCGAACTACCGGTTTTTTGTTTTTTAAGAAAATGAAGTTGGCCTGATTCATCAACTTTGTATAATTGGATTATTTGCTTATGAGACGAAGTAGATTTAAATCAGGTCAGCTCAGCATATTTTTTATAATTCTTTTTTTGTCGCTTAAGGTACCCGTAAAGGGTCAGGTGTTGATTGCTTTATTGTTTGGCGACAAATTGAATTCTGATAAACTGGAGTTCGGTTTATTGGCAGGCCCTAATTTTTCTTATATAAGCAATAGTGAAGCACAATGGAAGACCGGCCTCGGCCTGGGACTTTATTTCAATATCAAGCTCTCCGATAAATGGTTTTTTCATCCCGAAGCTGTACCTAAATCTCCTTTTGGCGGGAAAAACATTCCGGTATATCCGCTGGATGATCCGAACCTAAACGCATCTTTCCAAAACGGAACCATTACACGGGAGATGTCTTACATAAGTTTGCCGTTACTGTTCCGGTATCGAATCAAAGGTTTGTTATTCGCCGAGGCAGGTCCCCAGTTGAGCTTAAGGACAAATGTCAAGGATATTTTTCAGGTAGGTGTGGCTGGTGGTGAACTGGAGTATACAAAGAAAGTGGAAGATGACTACACCCGGTTTGATTTCGGAGCTGCCATAGGCCTGGTGATAAAATTAAAAAGAGATAATGGCATGGGAATAGGTTTGCGTTATTATTATGGCTTTATAGATGTTATGAAAACCATGTCAGGCAGCCAGCAGAACAGCGGCTTGTTTGCCTATGTTTCTTTTCCTGTAGGCGGAGTGAAAAGCAAGAAGGAAGAATGAGAGGAGCAAGGAATGGTTGGCGGATGGCGGTTGACGGTTGGCGGTTGAAGGATGGCGGGAGAAAATATATTAGCTTACAATATAAAATATTCACGATGAAAAAATGGGTCTTCTTCTCGGCAGTCCTGGTTGCACTTACCGCATTCAGCTACAGTAAATCGGTTGCACCGGAATGGGTATCCTTGTTCGATGGCCATTCGCTGAACGGATGGAAAGTAGGAAAAAACGCAGGCACGTTTTCTGTAAAAGACGGTCAGATCGCCGTGCATGGCCCTACGGCTCATTTGTTTTACGTAGGTGAATACAATAATCATGTCTTTAAAAATTTTGAATTTAAGGCGGACGTCATGACTTATCCTGGCGCGAATTCAGGTATTTATTTTCATGCACAATACCAGGAAAGCAGCTGGCCTGAAACAGGATTCGAAGTACAGGTAAACAATTCGCATACGGACTGGAAACGAACCGGCAGCCTGTACGATGTTGTCAACATAGAGGAAGTATATGTGAAAGACATGGAATGGTTCACAGAATATATTAAAGTAGAGGGGAAACACGTCATCATAAAAATCAACGACAAAACGGTTGTAGATTATACCGAACCTGCTGATTACAAACCAGAACCTGGACAAACAAACCATTTTCTATCAAGCGGCACTTTCGCCTTACAAGGGCACGATCCGAAAAGTGAAGTGCATTTCAAAAACATCATGGTGAAGGTTTTGGACTAGAATAGAACTAATGGCTAATTTTATTAGACATCATTCGGACAGTCGATACAATAATTTTTGTATGCAGACACAAATAAAAGACGATTTCGAAAAAGACAAAGCCGATTTGATCACAATAGTCAGGGAAATGACTGAATCTGCTTCAGGAATCGAAAGCACAAAACATTGGGCCAAAGATGCTTTATGGTTTGATATACCGCCTTTTGCTTCAAAAGGAATTGCTCCTGCAATAAAAATGTTTGACAGCGTATTTAAGTCCTTTAAATCATGTAAAATAACTATTCTTAACACGGAGGTTATTATAAGTAATGAATTAGGAGTAGTATGCACGGTTCAAAAAGCGGAAATAGTATTTCAAAATGATATTAGTAAAACACTATTCATTCGTGAAACGGATTGCTTTAAAAAATTGAATGATAATTGGCAATTGTTTCATCAGCATGCGTCTGTACCGACAGGAGAATGGGATGGTAAAATCATATCGGACGTCGGATAATGTTTCAAACTAATACTAAATAGCTTGCAGAGATGGTACAGCTTCTCCCACTAATTGAATGTCAAAATGAAGTTTTACATCATCACCTACAACAAGGTTACCTGTTTCTGTAAGCAGACCAAAATTGAGTCCGAAATCCCTTCTATTAATTTTTCCATTAATCTCAAACCCTGCTCTTCTGTCCCCAAACCTTCCTGCCCCAATACCTGAGAGTTGAGCCTCGAGTTTGACTTTTTTTGTCGTTTTGAGAATTGTTAATTGTCCCTCAAGACTAAAATCTCCATCAGATTCCTTCAGATTCCCGTCAAACATAATTTTCGGAAAGTTTTCTGTATCAAAAAAAACAGGTGACTTAAGATGGTTATCCCTTTCAGAATTATTTGTGTCGATGCTATTGGTATCAATTTCAAAATGAATCAAGGCATTGTTGAAGTTTTCATTTTCGACCTGAACTTCTCCCGTAAATAATTTGAAAGTGCCTGAGACATTTGAGATGGCCAGATGTTTTACTTTGAATTGAACTTCTGAGTGATTGCGGTCGATTGTCCAATTTGTTTTTTTGCTTTCAGTCATAATGTGAATTTTATATCCACAAAACTATGACCTGCATTTCTTCAATCTTTTACCAAATGGTAAATAATCATTTTTGAGTTCTGATTCTGCTTAAGGATTGTTGTGTGATGCCCAGGTATTTTGCCAGATCACCGAGACTGATTCTTTGCAGTATCTGGCTATTCTCATTTACAAACAGATTGTAGTTGGTGGTTGCATTTTTTTCAAGTATTTCACTTATCCGTTTTGTCATTTTTACGGTTGCAATGGAAACTAATTTCCTGAAGAAAGTCTCCATACAATGATATTTTTTACAAAGATCTTCCATATCATTATGCCTGATCAATGTTACTGTTGTTGATTCTAAGGCCATTATGATATAGTTTGACGGAGTTTGTGTGAGATAACTTGCAAAAGCTGTAAATAATACATTTTCAGAAAAGAAACGCATAATGAATTCTTTATCGTCGCTGATAAAATACATTTTTGTGAGTCCTTCATTTATAAAAAACAGGTGCCTGCAAACCTTCCCGGGCTGCAACAGCAATTCTCCTTTCTTGAAAGTCTTAGTTGTTGCATTTTGAATTAATTCTTCTGCTGCTTCATTTTCAAGCGGTGAGAACTGATTAGAATATTGAAGAAAGTCGGCCATTAAAGTTTTCAATTTAAAAGCAAATTAGGGTACAAAATGAGAACTTTTTCAGAGAGTTTTCTTGAGATTCCGTTCCCCCAGTAATCCTAATGCAGGCATGATATCATTCCTGGTTTCAAGGGTCGATGGATTTATGCTCCAGTTTTCTGCAATTTTCATAACGATTTCTTCATCGGGAAGGGCAATGTCCTCACGTTCAAAATAATTTTTTTCTTTTGCATCCTCTGAAAATGTATCTATCAGGTGAAGGGTCTTTTCAAAATCTGTTGCTTCACCTTCAATCGAAATATTTTCGTTTGCTTCGCCGAGGTAGGTATAAACTCGTTTTATATTTCCTTCAACTGCCTTCATCCAGCAATGATATTCAACTATCCGGTTCGTGCAAAAAAACTGCGCTTCTCCATAGTCCCTGCTCAATTTTTGCAGTATGCTCTTTACATATTCTATTTCTTTTTTGCTGTCGCCATGTGGAAGTCCAAGGCCGCAGGCAATTGTCCAGCCGTTGACAGGAGGTGTGATAAAAACAGAATTTTCATATGCTTTTTCTATGCCAATATTCCAGTTGCATGGTCTGATATCAGTAAGGTTCAGCATTTTAATCAGCTCTTCCGTATGAACAGATTTTATAGCGAACCACATGCATTTATATCCAAATGAAACAGGCTGATCTGAAATTTCCATATCTGCGGCAGTCGCAGTATTTGAATTATGCAGGCCCTGTTTGTTTTTAATTTTATTGAGTATCCAGGGACTTGCGATAAAAACAAAAACAATGATGATGATGGCAATTCCGGGAATATTGTTCAGCATGTATGTAGAACTTGAACCTTTAATAATATTGTTACCATCCAGCTAATATTGACTCTGCCTTTGTTGTTTTGAATTATTCGAGATCAATTCTGGCAATCAGATGCAACATAGTAAAAAAAGTTGCGTCTTATGTTCAATGGAAAACCGGGCATCTATTGTTCAGATCCGGACAATTTCCCAACGATATTGGGTTAGATCCCATTGACTGGCAACATTTTATAAAATTGGCATTTTCTTAGTTCTATGCGCTGAACGCTTAACGCTGAATGCTGAACGCTTAACGGCCAATCGCTACCGCACTTGCGGGACCAACGAAACAAAAATTTATGTTTAAGAACAATTTGAAAATCGCCTGGAGAAACCTGCTGAAAAGCAAGACTTATTCATTTATCAATATCGCAGGTCTCGCGGCAGGTATGGCCGTAGCGATGATTATCGGTTTGTGGATTTCCGACGAACTCTCTGCAAACAGGCTGTTTAAAAACTATGATTCGATTTATCAGGTCATGATGCATCAGACCTTCGATGGGAAAAGGGGTACACAGACCGCCCTTCCATATCCCCTGGGAGAAGAGCTGAAGGCTAAGTATCCGGATATGAAGTACGTTGCGATGTGCGACTGGGGACAGAATCATTCCCTGGTATATGGAGATAAAAAGATCAGCAAATACGGGCACTATATAGGGGAGGATGCGGTGAACATGTTTTCTCTGAACATCCTGAGCGGCGACAAAAACCCGCTGCACGATCCGCGTTCTATCGTATTGACCGAAGAGACTGCAAAGGCACTTTTTCCAAATGGAAATCCGCTGAATAAAATTGTCAGATTGGACAATACAGTCGACCTGAAAGTCACCGCCGTTGTAAGTAAACTACCAAAGAATGCTTCACTCAGTTTTGATTACCTGATACCCTTTCAATTGCAGGAGATGATCTATACCTGGGTTAAACAATATCATAAAACAAACTGGGGAAATAATTCCTGGCAGATTTATGTTCAGCTGAATGATCATGCCACTGAAAAAAGCGTGGATGCAAAAATCAAAAATGTCGTCATCTCTCATTTTACGGATGTAAATACACTTAAAAGCGTCAAACCCGAAGTCTTCATTCATCCGATGTCCAAATGGCGGTTGTATGGCGATTTTGAAAATGCCGTAAATACGGGTGGCTTTATAAAATATGTAAAAATGTTTGGCATATTGGGTCTCGTAGTACTGCTCATAGCCTGTATTAATTTCATGAACCTGAGTACAGCCCGGTCAGAAAAGAGAGCCAAAGAAGTGGGGGTTCGTAAAGCGGTAGGCTCAGACCGTGGACAATTGATCCGCCAGTTTCTCAGTGAATCTCTTTTTATTTCCTTTCTGGCCTTCCTCTTCGCACTGGGCATCGTAGCCCTGACGCTGCCTTATTTTAACAGGCTGACAGAAAAGGAAATGAGTCTTCAACTCGGCAGTCCGTTGTACTGGATTATCATGATCGCATTTACCCTGCTCACCGGATTATTAGCTGGCAGTTACCCGGCATTTTATCTTTCATCTTTTAATCCCGTCAACACACTGAAGGGAAATCTGAATATTGGCAGATCCGATGCATTACCACGTAAAATTCTTTTGGTTTTACAATTTGCCAGTTCCGTTATTTTAATGATTGGTACCACGATCATTTACCAGGAAATTCAGTTTGGTAAAAACCGTCCGATTGGTTTTGATAACAGGGGACTGATTTCTGTGGATTGGTCGGACGATATCAGTAAAAATTATGAAGCGCTGCGCGCGGACCTGCTGAGCTCCGGGGCTGTTGTTTCCGTGTGTCAGAGCAATTCCCCACCCTCCGATATTTACAGCAACAACAACGGTTGGGAATGGAAGAACAGCCAGCCGGTAGAAAAAACCGTCATCTTCTCAACGATTGCTACCGCTTACGACTATACGAAAACCATCGGGATTAAATTAATTGCCGGAAGAGATTTCTCGCGCGATTATGCTGATTCCAATTCTGTGATTCTGAACCAGGCTGCGGTAAAAAGGATGGGAATAAAAAATCCGGTAGGAGAACCGTTGAGATGGAATGATAAACCAATGACTGTGATCGGTGTGATTCCTGATATCCAGATGGAGTCGCCGTTTCGCCCTATTTCACCACTCACCATTATTTTCAATAAAGAGTGGGTAGGATTCGTGAACGTGAGAATGAACCCAAAAATGTCTGCATCGGACGCCCTCAAAAGGATTCAGCCCATTTTTGACAAATACAATCCGGCTTTTCCTTTTATCTATCGTTTCGCGGATATAGAGTATGCGAAGAAATTCAACTACGAAGAACTCGTGGGAAGCCTGGCTGCCATCATCGCAGTGATCGCGATCTTCATTTCATGCCTGGGACTTTTTGGTCTTGCTTCTTTCACGGCAGAGCAACGCGTCAAAGAAATCGGTGTGCGAAAAGTTTTGGGTGCCAGTGTAATCAGTCTCTGGCAACTACTTTCGAAAGATTTTGTAAAACTGGTACTGATTTCCTGTTTTATTGCGGTACCGGTGGCATATTATTTTATGGACGAATGGCTTAAGGATTATAAGTACAAAATTAATATCGGCGCCGGCGTTTTTATAATGGTAATTGCATTGTCCATCATCATTACATTAATTACCGTAAGCTTCCAGGCCATTCGTGCTGCTACGGCAAACCCTACGAGAAGTCTGCGCTCAGAGTGAGTTATCACTTTGCTATGCTTCAGTGATCATAGTCGGCTTCGCTCACGCCGGATCCCGCCAACGCCGGGGGCAGGCGGGAGGAGCTGGAGTGGAGGCTAAAAAACTATTTATATCCAACCGTACCGGATAGCTTTTCCAACCAGTTCACTGGTATTATTTAGCTTTTTCTTACAAAGCATATTTTTACGGTGAGTGTCTACGGTTTGCTTGCTGATTTTTAAGATCTGGCTGATCTCTTTGCTTAGTCTTCCCTCAATTAAAAGTTTCAACACCTCTCTTTCCCTTTTGGTTAGTTCATCTTTGCTTTCAATAAAAATATTTTTCGATGCCACATCCTGGTAGGATACCTCTCCATTCATCCCTATAAAAGATAATATTGGTTTACCCTCTTGTTTCAGGTAAGTGATATCAGAAAGCATATTCAGTGTTCTTAAAAATCTCCCTTTCAGATCATGTTCCAGTAAAATTCCCTGATAAAGCATTCGAGCATATTCACCATTTTTCTTTATCATACGAATATCATAACGCACTTTATATTTCATCAGTTTTCCAACTGGTAATTTGGAAAAGAATTCCATAGTTCTGTTTCCGATACCCAAAAACCAGGACCGGTCTTCGGGATGTATTATGGTATTCAGAAAGGCAATATCAAATTCTGAATGATGATAACCCAGGACCTCTTCTACTTCCTCACTTACAAAGTCCATATTCACCATATGATGATTAATAATAAAATAAAAGGAATTCCCAAACAGAAAAAAGTTCAAAAATTTATTATAACTCTCCTTGTCAAATCGCAGCCGACCTGGTATAGATTTATTCGTGTACGGCTTAAACATTTTATTAAATTCATTTTTGAACGGTTCCTGTTTCATAAACTGATTGTTTAAAAAATGTTTATTTGATTCTGTCAAATTATTTCGACGTAACAAAAGTTGGGAGGGAACAGATTAAAATATTGGCTCCTCAAAATCTACCTACAAATAGGTATTTTTTCGAATCAAAATCAAGTTTACTTTTAAGCTTAATTATAGGTATCTATACTTAAGCTTGTAACCGCGGATCATTTACCCGATTGTATCCACCCTTTTAGGCCTTGCACAGCATCGTTTAATTTATTGAAAATTCGTACCATTTATTATTGTGCGTGAACCGGCTTTGGTTTTCGCAATGAAATTTTCATGTTACTCAATCTAGTCAATTTACCCATCACCTTCAACCTTCATTTATGCAAAAAAAACTTTACTTGTCATTTGCAGCATTTATTACGATTATTCTTTTTTTATCTTCCTGCAAAAAAAATGGTTCTGAATTATGCAATTGCAGTCCGGATAACCTGGTCATCACCTCTTCGATGTTTTATAGTGGTCTGAATAATCCGCGGGGCATAAAATTTGGTCCTGACGGAGCTCTTTATGTTGCAGAGGGCGGTGTAGGTGGGACATTCACGAGTACAACCTGTATGCAGGTTCCGGCAGCCGGTCCTTATACGGGCAGTGATACGGGGTCAAGGATTTCCAGAATTGACAGGGAAGGTAAGAGAACAACAGAGGCAGATCATCTCCCTTCCAGTGCCACAAGCGTAGCTATCGGAGGCTTTGTGAGCGGTGTGGCAGATGTTGAATTTATTGGCCATACCCTCTACGGACTTCTCACGGGTGCAGGTTGCTCTCACGGAGTACCGGATGTTCCCAATCAGGTGTTTAAGGTGAATCACGACGGAACCTGGACTACGGTTGCAAACATCAGCAATTTCCTAATGAATAATCCGGTTGTCAGTCCTGACCCGGCTGATTTTGAACCGGATGGAACTCCATACAGCATGGTGAATGTGGATGGACAATTGTATATCACACAACCTAATCAGCAGGAAATTGACAAGATATCCCCCGGCACAGGAACCATCCAGCGAATCATAGACATTTCCAAGACCTATCCTGGACCTACCAATTGGATAGGACCGACTTCGATGGTATATCACAACGGGAATTTTTATTTTGGAACCCTTACACCATTTCCTTTTGTCCAGGGAGCAGCAAATGTTTATAAACTTACTCCTGATGGAAAATTAAGTGTTTTTGCAACCGGCTTCACTGCTATCCTTGGAATCACTTTTGACGAAGTTGGTGGATTGTATGTTCTTGAAAACACGGTAGGATTTCCATTCCCCAATCCCGGAGCCGGTGATATAATAAGGGTTGATCCTTCCGGAGAAAGGTTAAGCATTGCTTCGGGACTTAATTTGCCCACAGCTATGACTTTTGGTCAGGATAATAAATTATACGTTTCAATTTGGGGTTATGGTGCGCCTCCGGGTGGGGGACAGATCTGGCAGTTCGATGTCACTTGTGCAAAATCCCATGGAATTAAAAAAAATAATGCAGATTAATAATTAAAGCCCTGGCAGGTTCACTTTCCTTGATGATCTAGTAACCAATAATATTGACTGAACTAAATCAACAAAGATTTTAGTTCAGCCATTTGGTTTATGGACAATGTGAGGAATTAGAAACCAGTTTTTCAATTGAACCAGACTGCATAACCCTGCCTTCTTAAATCCAGCGCAAGTTTTTCTTCCATTAACAGGGCCTGTTCCCTTGTCATCGGTTTCAGATTGAGATGTTCGTATAGACTTGGCCGTAAGTAGACACCATATTTCTGAACAATATTGGCAGAAAGCTTATGACCTTTTTTATTTACGTAACCTGTTTTATGTTGGTCGAATCTTTCCGCAGGAGTCTTGCTGGTCATACCCACATACAGACATTCAAGCACGCCGTTAAATTGTGGATTGGCATCCCGGAATTTTTTATTTTCAGTAAAAACTCTTTTTAAAAGTTCTATAACATATACCTGATAACTCATGAATGGCCCTTAGTTGCTGTATCAAATATTCTGCAAAAATTATCGCCTCCTATCTTCACAATTTCATCTTCATTGAAGCCTGTCTTTAACATCGCATCAACAACGGCGTAATAGAATCCAACTTTTTGATCGGCCCATGCATCATTGGTACGTTCGCCGATTCTTCGGGCTCCCGCTGGAGGAGCGGCTCCTGGCTTGGGACCCGAAGCATCCGGAGACCTGTAAGCCGGAGTCATTTTTGTATCGGTGCCGATACAAACATGATCTATTCCAACCGTGTCAACCATGGCCCTTATATTTTGTACATACTCCAACGGCGTATCTGACAAGTGTGTCCACACACCAATTACACCACCGGCACCTGCAACATTTTTAGCCTGCGATTTGCTGATGAGTCTCGGGCGCATCATGTTGGCCATTTGCGGATTTTGTCCCAACTGCGTATCGAGACCCGTATGAGAAATAATCATGGGTTGAGTAGAAAGATTTAGTGCAGCATCTATTGTTGTGTTGCTGGCATGTGTAAGGTCTATCAAAATACCAAGGCGATTGCATTCTTTGATAACATCTGATCCTAATGGTGTCAGGCCACCATATTGAGGGGGGTTGGTGTAAACGTCACCCAGCGGTACAGACGCATCGTGATCGTGAAGTAGTCCCAGTTGTCGCAAGCCCCTTCCATATGCCATTCCCAACCGATCCAAATGTCCTTCGAGAAAATGACCGCCTTCAACCGATTGAACGACGGTTGGTATTTTCTTATCATGAGCAGAACGAATATCCGCCAGGTTCAGTGAACGTTTCATATTGTTACTCTCCAGGATCTTGTCCATCGCATTCAATCCGTTTACGAAGCGATCGTATGCGTCGCCTGGATTGCGTAGCGGTTGATAATCTACAGCGAACGTCATACAGATGACTGATAAACCTGACTTCTTCATCTCGCCAGCCAGGTCAACATTTGGGCCTGGCAATTCAGTTGCACTGAGTGGTACATCAACATGATTATGCGTATCGGTTCCGATCGTTTTGGCCACAATTGCATCGACCCTTGGGTCGCCTTCATTTATGGCAAAAGACAACAGAGGACTTAGCGTAATCGCCGCACCGGCTCTTGTTATGCCGTTGATAAATTTCCTGCGGGACCATTTCTGTTGAGATTTTTTCACTGGGAGATTTTTAATAAATACTTTTAATAAAGATACTTTTTCTTTAATGGCATGATATTAGGTTTGTTCTGCTTATCTATTTCAACACACGGAATCTATAACTCGCTAATTCTTTCTCTTCTTCCAGATCTTTTTTATTTTTAAATATCCGGAGAAACAGTCCTATTCTGCTCTTTTGACCTGGTATTCAGAGTTCTCAAAGCAAATATTCAAAAATTTCAATGAATTGAAAGGGATTTATGGGAATGCCAGCATAGTGAGAAATGAGCGGGTAATTTTTAACATTAAAGGAAATGATTATCGACTCATCGTTTCAGTAAATTTCAGAAAGTTGGCAGCTTATGTAATTTGGTTTGGACCTCATAAAGCTTATGATAAGATTGATTCATCAACGGTAAAGTTTAAAATGAAATAACATGCAGTGGACAGTAATAAAAACGAAAGCTCAATATAAAAAAGCGCTCGCCCGCACTATAGAAATATTTCATGCTGTGGCAGGATCCAAAGAAGAAGATGAGCTCGATTTACTCCTTGTTTTAATTAAAGATTATGAGGATAAGCATATTTTTTTACCGGACCTGGACCCGATTGAGGCGATCAAACTTAAAATGGAAGAACGCGGATTAAAAGCCAAGGATATAGAACCTCTTATCGGAACAAAGGGCCATGTATCTTCTATTCTTTCCGGAAGGAGAGAACTTACTTTGAAAATGGCACAAAAACTTAGAGATTACTTCCAATTACCGGCAGAAGTGTTTATGAAACATAGCGCTTGAGAAGGCCAATCCGCCGTCACTTGATGAACGGAGAATAAATATTTGGGAAACTCAATATATTTATTATACGAATATTGATCATCTCTTAATCCACTCATATGTTAAGAAATTATATTAAGGCAGCTTTCCGAAATCTCTGGAAAAATAAGGGATATAGCTTTTTAAATATTGGGGGACTGGCCATCGGAATAGCATGTGCCGGCCTGATCTTTTTATGGGTGGAGAATGAACTTACTTTCAATCATTATTTTAATAACAGGGATAACCTGTACAAAGTAAAGGACCGTCAGACTTACGATGGCAATACATTTACATTCGATGCCACGCCGGGACCCCTTGCTGCCGGAATAAAAACAGAGATACCGGGAATTAAAAATACTGCCAGAACTACCTGGGGCAATAGCGTGCTTTTCTCCTTGAAAGATAAACCCATTTACGAAGACGGACTTTATGTAGATCCGCCTTTTCTTACCATGTTTCAATTGCAGTTTATTCAGGGAAATGCGCAGAATGCATTTACACAATTACATTCACTGGTGATTTCAGAAACGATGGCCAATAAGTTCTTTGGTGGTGGAAATATTATTGGTAAAACGCTAAGGGTGGATAACAAAGAGGATTATGCTATAACAGGCCTATTTAAAGACCTTCCCAAAAATGTTTCATTCAGTTTTGAATGGCTCGCTAATTTCAAAATTTATGAGGACCAGAATAAATGGCTGCAGGCATGGGGAAGTAATGGTATCAGGACCTTTGTGGAAACGCAGCCCAATGCCGATGTCAATGCCATCAATAAAAAATTGTATGGGTATATTCAGACAAAACAAGAAGCCGCAGCGCGCATGTCTATCTATCCAATGAGCCGATGGAGAATGTATGACAGCTTTGAAAATGGTAAGGAGGTCCCGGGACGAATAAAATACGTGAAACTTTTCAATGTGATTGCATGGATTATTCTCATCATTGCCTGTATCAATTTTATGAACCTTTCCACGGCACGATCAGAACAAAGGGCAAAGGAAGTGGGCGTAAGAAAAGTAATGGGAGCAGGTAAACGAAAACTGATCGGACAATTTATAGGCGAATCTGTGTTTACTTCCATGTTTGCGTTATTGCTGGCAGTGGGCATTATGTATATTTCTTTACCTGCCTTTAATTTGCTGGTTGAAAAGCAATTGTCAGTTGACATTTTCAATCCGCTTCATATCGGCTCTTTACTGACCATCGCCCTGATATGTGGACTGATCGCAGGAAGTTATCCTGCTTTTTATCTTTCCTCCTTTAACCCGATTTATGTTTTCAAAGGAATAAAAATAAAGAGCGGAGGCAGCGCAGGGATAATCAGAAAAAGCCTGGTCGTCATTCAATTTTCCATCTCTGTTATCCTGATCATTTCTACCATCATCATTTATCTGCAGATATTCCATGTAAAAGACCGCGACCTGGGTTATAATAAGAATAACCTGTTGTACATGTATATGCAGGGTAAAATGAAAAATAATTACGCCATAATAAAAAATGATTTACTGGCGTCCGGATTTGTTCAGAATACTGCTTTGAGTAACAGCCCGATATTGGAATTATACAGCAATACCGGAGATTTTTCATGGGAAGGCAAGGATCCCTCAAGATCCGTACTCATAACTATAGAAGGTGTGAGCCAGGAATATATGTCCACCATGGGGCTTCATATGAAAGAAGGCAGGGAATTTTATCCGGGCTCTAAAATTGATAGCAGCAGTGTTATCATCAACGAAACACTGGCGGGTATCATGAATAAGAAATCCTTGATAGGCAGTGTTATTTCAGGGAATGGAGCAAAGTATACCGTAGTAGGCGTTGTAAAGGACTTTATTTATGGGGACATGTATTCGCCTGCGTCACCGCTCATGCTGTTATCGGATACATCCAACAGCAATATATTGACCGTCCGTTTAAAAGCAGGTACACTGCTTCCTGCAACGCTGGCTAAAATGGAAACTATCATAAAGAATGACAATCCGGGATATCCATTCGATTATAGTTTCGTTGATCAGGATTTTGGGAAATTATTTAAAACAGAAACACTGATCGGGCAGCTGGCTGAAGTGTTTTCAATTCTCGCCATATTTATTTCATGTCTCGGGTTATTTGGTCTCGCTGCCTACACTGCGGAAAAAAGGAGCAAAGAAATTGGTATTCGTAAAATTTTAGGAGCGAGTGTGCAGGGCATCGCAGGACTGCTTTCCAAAGATTTTCTTTTGTTAGTTTGCATTTCCTGTCTCATCGCATTTCCGATAGCCTGGTGGATGATGCATAATTGGCTGGATGGATATAAATACCGCATTCAAATCAGCTGGTGGATTTTTATAGGTGCGGGATTGCTGGCAATAGTGATAGCACTTATTACCGTAAGCTTCCAGGCCATCAAGGCTGCCGTTGCCAATCCGGTAATCAGCCTTCGTTCAGAGTGAACTTTGGCTGATGAAGCCAGCCTTCGTTCAGAATGAACTTTGGCTATCAATGCCAGCCTGCGCACTGAGTGAGATTTGATTATACATTGATAATGAGCGGGATAGGCGGACTATAAATTCTGAAGGTAAAATTGTATTTTGGGAAGCATCATCAGCCACCCACAAACCGAACTCAATGAAATACGTACATCTGCTCCTGCTTGCACTGGTTTTATTGCTCTCCTGTTCAAAATCTGGCAATACGAATAATTCAAACAGCAGCCTTTTGGTGTCTGTCACTGAATACCAGTCAGCACCCGTTATTACAAAAACAGTCAGAAATTTTTCTTACGATCAAAATCAACAACTGGGCGCGGTATATACCCATACCTATGATACATCGGGCGGCCAGGCTTATCTGGATTCTTCCCTGATTACCTATCCTTCAAGCAGTGCGACCACACCGCCGGCTTCTTATGACATTATCTGGATGATTGGTTCCGTTAATCCTACTCAGAGTGCTACGGAACATCATTTATTGTATTACGATGGTCAGGAACGGATCATTAAAGATTCCACAAGCAGCAAGACAAATATTTCCAATGCCAACCCCAATTTATTTACAGTATATTTTGGCTATAATAATTCAACCATCGTTGCACAGTCTCTATATCCTGATCCCAATCATGCGGGTTTCAGTCTGATGAATGCACTGGATACTTTTTCTCTGTTTAACGGCAACCTCGTTAACAGCTTACAATATACAGTTGCGGGCGGTAATACTTCTATTTTTAGGACCGACACTTATTTGTTTTCAGCCAGCAAAAATCCCTTATACGAAAGCACACTTGCCAACAGGCTGGGCGCCGAGTTGCGTTTTATTAATTTCGGCGACTTTATTTCTCCCTATCTGATGAGTCAGTGGACAAGTAACTCAAGTACCACTGGTCAGTTTACCAGAAATTATAATTGGGTAACAGATTCTTTGGGCAGGGTGGTGCAGGGTTTTGGTACAGACAAAATATCCGGTCAGGTTACCGATTACTGGACCTTTCAATATTAAAACACAAACCTTTAAAAGCCATATGTTCAAAGACGGCTTTGTTCAGCCGGCTCCAAAATTTAAAAGTCACACGCTTTTTTACTTTATTCAGTTCTCAAACTTTTTATCGGATTTGCCATGGCTGCCTTTATAGCCTCATATCCGACTACGAGCCAGGCTATACAAACCGACACGACCAGAGTCAGCAGGAAAATGCCTGGCCCCAGGTTTATTTTGTAAGAATATGCGAGGAGCCATGAATTCATCAGCCACCATCCAATCGGCGCAGAAATAGTAAATGAGATAAAGATGAGCAAAGTGAACTCCTTTGAGAATAAATAAACAATATGATTTATGGATGCTCCCAGCGTTTTCCTGATTCCTACTTCCTTTGTCCGTTGAACCGCCATAAACGAAACCAATCCATATAAACCGAGTGAAGAAATTAAAATGGCAATGGCGGCAAATATTTTATACAGCGTTGCCAACTGTTCATCATGAGCATAAAACTGTGCGATCTTTTCATCGAGGAACTGGTATTGATAAACATAATCAGGAAAAGTTTTGTTCCAAAGCTGTTCAATTGATTTCAATGAACTTTTCAGATCTCCGGGCTGCAGCTTCACATTCATAATACCAAATCCATCACTCCAGGAACCCATGATGACGGGCATCATCGCTTCTTTTAATGAGGATACGTTAAAGTCCTTTACCACACCTACGATAGGTGCATATTTGGTTTTATCATCCCATATATTTATGAATTTACCAATAGCGTCGTTTGGATTTCTGACACCCAATTTTCTAAGCAAAGTTTCATTCACAACATAACCGCGTACCTGATCGCTATTTTCATAGGGACCGCCTGCTACAAATACGAGACCATATAACTTAAAGTAATCTGCGTCCGCCCATTTCAGACTGGCATAAAAATCAGTTTTCCCGGGTGAATTGTTATATTTAAAATTCATCAGCCAGTTTCCGTCGTCGGAAGGGCTTGCATAACTATAGCTTACATTTCTAATTCCGGGTTGTTGTAACAATTGATTTCGTAATTCTCCCAGATGGCTGTGGCTGATACTATCTGTGGGAATTGACAAATTGACTACCGTAACTTTATCAAAACCCAGCTGATAGTTTTTAAAAAAATCCATCTGTCGGACCATCACGAGCATACTGATCAGTAATACCTGGGCAATGCCGAATTGCAAAACAACTAATGCGCGGCGCAATGAAATACCACTTTTCCCAGCTGCTGAAACTTTGTTTCTTAATGCCATGACAGGATTGAAGCCTGACAATACCAATGCGGGGTAAAAACCAGAAAATAAAGTAACGCTGAGTATCAGTAAAATGAGGAAAGTCAGAACAACTGTATCTTTCAGAAATGCCGGATCAAGTTTAATTCCAAGCAATTGATTTAGTATTGGCAATACCAGCTGAACAATAACAACTGCCGCAATAATGGCAAAGAGTGTGATTATAAATGTTTCACCCAGGAATTGTATGATCAATTGTTTTCGGCTACTTCCCATTACTTTTCTTATTCCGACTTCTTTTGACCTGTTAACAGCCTGCGCAGTTGCCAGGTTTACAAAATTGACGCATGCAATAATAAGAAGGAAGAGTGCAATCAGTTCCAGGGCCCGGATCAGTTCTCTGCTGAATACATGACCACCAAAAATTCCAGCTCTTGAATCGTAGTGCATCTGTCTGAGCGGTATCACCATCATGCCATCGTTTACCCGATCTGCAGGTTTGTGTTTCTTTACAAAAACATCCAGATCCTTGTTGAACCGATCAGCCGTTATATTGGCAGGTAACTCTACGAAACAATAATGATAACTAAGGATTCCACCCCAATCAGTGAGCCCGCCACTGAAATCTGTGGTTTTTAATGTGGAGTAAGAAACGACCACTTTAAGAGGTATGTCGGTATTGACAGGAATATTTTTGAGAACACCGGTTACCTTCAGATCTTTTTTATTCTCGTAAACGATTGTTTTACCGATAGCCTGTCGCCAGTCGCCGAAATATTTTTCAGCTTCACCCTGTGTTAAAACCACCGTGTTTGGTTCCGTCAATGCAGTTTTTCTATCGCCTGCAAGCCAGTCAAAATCGAACATATCAAAAAACTGCGGTTCAGCAAAGAACAGGTCCTCTTCATCAAATTTTTTTGTATCCTGATCACTACCGGCAGGTATGGTTATCTGCTTATCCGTTTTGAAGATCGAAGCAACCAGCAGGTTCGGATAATCTAAACGCAATCCCTGTGCAGTAGGCATGGGTACACCGGAATTATAGGTTGTTCCTTGCGGTGTTTTCGAAACAGTAAATACGCGGTAGATACTGTTTTTCTTTTTATGGAAATTATCAAAGCTGGTTTCGAAATGTATAACCAGGAAGATGAGCAGGCAGGCTGCAATGCCAACAGCTAAACCGGTAATATTTATAAATGTGAAGCTCTTATTCCGGGATAAGTTTTGCCAGGCGATTTTAAAATAGTTTTTTATCATGGCCTTAGGATTAGAAGATTTTATTTTCTTCCCTAATAATATGCCAGTTATATATCAACCACGATTTCAGATAGTTAACCAAATGATCTTCTAATTAACCGTCCGCTTCTGTTACAGCAGATGTCTATTACTGATTCACCTGGCAACCTTACTAGTTTGATTACAAATTAATTTCAAACAACGATTATTTGGGAATGGTTGTCATATATCAAAAGCGCTTTATGAGTGGCAGGATACGTTGTTAAACACAATGGTCTCGAAATTCAGGTTAAAATAAAGGATAACTCGCTGGTAATGGATTTAGCTGTTGCAAAATGAGGGCTGACAATTCGGGAAGAACAGCGAGTTCCACTTCACCATAAGATCCTTTGGCGGATTCTAATAATGCCTGTTGATCCTTCAGCCACTGCTCAGTGGGTTTAGTGTCTGAATTAAAATTATCCATCGCCTGCAGGCATGCAGTTGAAAGTGCAGACAAATTTTTTGAATGCTGCATGATTTCCTTAGCAAGTGCAGAAGATTCGAATAAAGGTTTCAGCTCATCATATGAAGATGCCCATTTCTTCAGTTGTTCCCTTATGGCCCATTCTGAACTTTTACTTTTTGTTTGTAAATATTCAGTTACCTTTTTCCTGAATTCCCATTTCGCACGCGCATCAACCCAGGCGATATCAGCTGCCCGTATAAGCGGTGCAGACTGATAGGTTGCTGATACAGGCAGCGTAATGAATCCGAACATTCTTTTGTAGCCTTTCACAGGAGTTAAAACATCTATGAGCTTTTTTGTATCCTCGTAGCTATACCCTGCCGAGAACCGGAGAACCATTCTGTCGTAATTGCTGATGTGCAGTAATCCACTTTCAGACAAACGGTCGCTGGTAATAAATAATCTTCTGTATAGATCCATTGGATCTGTTACTGTTTTGGATGACCAGAACTTTTCTGCAATGGCTGCAGCACAGGGCCAGATACGTGTTTCGATATTTTCAGCATCAGCAATTTCGGTCCATTGGGCTGCCTCTCCTCCCAATATTTCTTCCGAAGGCATTTCAAGATTATAATGAACATAAGCTGGCATAAACTGATCCAGGTAAAAGCCTTTGGAAAGGATAACCGGATTCCCCTGTGAAGCGATTTGCTGAACAAGTGTGGGAGCTGACATAGGCGACCAAACCTGTACGAGAACCTCTTTCGATAAATTTTTTGAGAAGAGTTCGTCCCAGCCAATCATCTTTTTTCCATGTTTAGTAACCAGCTTTTGTACACGGTCAACAAAGTATGCCTGTAAATCGTGTGTATTAGCAATATTATTCTTCCTCATGAAAGCAACGATAGCGGAATCCTGTTTCCATGCAACGCCATTATTTTCGTCAGCTCCGATATGAAAATATGGAGCAGGGAAAAGGGATGTCATTTCACCGATAAATGCATCCAGGAATTTATAAACGGACTCTTTTGTCGGATTGAAAACAGGAAAGGGAGTGGACTGAATCGTTTGCATCAGTTTCATAGGGCTCACGGGTTCGCTTCGGTCGATTTTATAAGGAGACCCGGGTTTATAGGGACCAGGCTTTGTGGCGAGTTCCGGATATCCTGCAAACCAGCTGGTGGAATGTCCCGGCACGTCGAATTCGGGAACAATGATAATGCCCAGGTTTCCTGCATATGAAATAAGATCCCGGATCTGTATCTGTGTATAGTAGTCGCCGTTAGATCCTTTGGATTGCAGCTTCGGAAAAACCTTCGACTCCACTCTGAATCCCTGGTCGTCTGATAAATGCAGATGCAGTACATTCATTTTTACTGCAGCCATCGCATCCAGATTACGTTTCAGAACGTCTATGGGAATAAAATGCCGGCAGACATCGATCATCAGTCCGCGCCATGCGAATTTGGGAGCGTCTTCAATATTCACAAGGGGCATATAAAAACCAGATTCATCATTACTGAGTAATTGGATGATCGTCTGCATGCCCCTTAGTGCGCCGATGGTCGTTACGGCTTCCAGGGTGATCTTGTTCTTACTAACCTGGATACGGTAGGATTCATCCATGCCGATTTCCATTTTTGTTTTTAGCTTAACCCTTATTATCAAAGATGCTGTATCGCTATTATCCTGCGTTGTTATGATTTCCTGGTGGAAAAAAAGTCCGGTTCTTCTGTTTAAAGTCTGAAACATCCGGTTTACTGCTAGGAAACAAATGGAATCTGTCGGATCGGCTTTTACTGCGACTGTAAAGGTTGAGGTCATATTAAAACGACCCTCTTGAATGCTCATGGATTTCGGGATGGGCATCAGGTCCAGCGTATTCGTAACCTGTGTAAAAGAAGCGGATGAAATGCAAATAGCAAGCAACAGAAAAAATGCGCGCATGATAGATTAGTTATTTTTTTTGTATGAATTCAGTTCCTTTATTCCCTTTTCCGTGCAAATTCCCCGCAGATAAACAAACACTGTTTGTTCGGCGAGTGTGTTTGCTGATAATTTTAAATTCTTGTATTGATCGGTTCTGGTGATTGAACTGTACAGAACAGCCATGACTTTTATCGACAAGGCAGGAATCAGGTCTTTTATCAAATAACCTTCCTGTATCCCAAGATTCATCAGTTTTACAATGGTATCTGAAATCTTATTCCCGTATTTTTTGAGAATTCCATCCTGCAGGGCAGGATAATAATAATTGAGATCGTGGTAGAAAGATTTTGCGACTCCAAAATCGGCGGCAATCGTCATGTTCCAGATAGTTGCAAGTGCCTGAATAGCATTCGGACATTTTTCTATCGATTCCAGCAATTCCCTGATCTGGCTTGAGTAGTGAAGGACCAGACATTCCTTCAGGAGATCTTCTTTATTTTGAAAGTATTTATATACGGTCTTTGTAGATATTCCGAGTGGGGATACCAATTTTTGAACGGTCATTTTTCTTATACCATGCTTAAGAAAGCCGGCCAGTGATACTTTAATGATATCCTCTCTCATACCATTGGAAAATATTTATTAATTTTTATTTTCCGCACGAAGATATGGGAAAATATTTAATAATTTATATTTTCCGCAAAAAACTAGTAAAGTGTGTCCCGGGCGCTGTATGAGATATGGGATATGGGTTATGGGTTATGAGAGATGAGAGATGGGCTATGAGCTATGAGAGATGAGATATTAATTCATAACTCATATCCCATAACCCATAACCCATAACCCATATAACACGGTTTAACCCGGCAAATCATTGCTTCAGCATTTTAGTTCCCTCTTTTTGTAACGTATAGTGACTTAAACAGTCATAGTTGAATACCTGTGTAGTTTAATAAACCAAAACATTCTTATGCTAAAAATAATTTTATCTTTTTCATTCCTTTTTGCAGTTCTAATACTTCATTCTTGTGCAATCAATGCCCAGGATCAAAAACCTTTCCCGGCTCCCGGCAAATTATATGACGCCGGCGGTCATTTATTACACCTGAACATAAAGGGTACTGGAAATCCGGCGGTTATCTTCGAAAACGGCAGCGGAGATTTTTCATTTATCTGGGACCTGGTACAACCTGCCATATCTAAAATAACAACCACGGTTTCTTATGACAGGGCAGGGTATGCCTGGAGTGATGAAGGTCCGTTTCCAAGATCAGGCAAACAAATTGCGTATGAACTTCATACTGCGCTTCACAATGCAGGAATTAAAGAACCCTACATTTTGGTAGGCCAATCATTCGGAGGTTTTCTGGTCAGAACTTTTGCGAGATATTACAGGAATGAAGTGGCCGGACTTGTTTTGGTAGATGCGCTCAATGAAGATGAAAAGATTAATATCAATAATCAGGAAGTACGGATACGTGATATGGCGAAAGGAAGAATGGCACCTCCGGTACAAAATGGACCAAATAAAAATATCGATACTTCTTCGAAGGAAAATAATCCGCTTGCATCAAACACATCAATTGAACCTCCGCTCGACAAACTTTCACCGGAAGACCAGAAAATGCAGTTATGGGCTCAGACCCAGTTTATTTATTTCAAGTCCGCCAGCAGTGAAATGGATTGGTCGCCTGAAGACGTAGCCGATATGTATAATAAAAAAGGGAAACCAGGCTATATGCTGGGAGATATTCCTTTGATAGTACTTTCGAAAGGTAAAGGGAATTATGCTGGTTTGGCTGATTCTTCTGAACTCGAAAAGCAACGATTAGAATTGCAAAATGAATTATCTCATCTGTCAACCAATAGCAGGCATTTTATAGATAAGAAGAGCGGTCATAATATTCATCTTGAAGATCCGGCCGTTGTCATTCACGCCATTGAAGAGGTTATAGATGCATACAGAACGCATTCAAAATTAAAATAGGACCGCCCTTCTATTGTTGTCATCAGTCCCGGAAATCATTTCATTTGGCAGATCTGCAGCGGGGTAATGGCAATCGCAAAAACACCATCACTGAATGCCTCCAGGCGGGCAGTTTCTTTCAGGCCGCTTTCAGCAGACTTTTTGCATGGTCCAGTAAATACCGGTATTAATTCATTCAATTACTATAGAAAATTGTTATATTTAATTGAACAGTAGAATTGAATTTATAACCCCTGAAGCAATTTTATGCAAAAGCTTATCAGATCATTCTTAACCGGGATATTAATAATTCCAACTACTTTTTTTATGCAGGCCACTGCATCAGAAAAAGTGACAGTTACCACTTCTCCTCAAACAGCAAGAATTTATGTAGATGGGATACAAATGGGCACTGGGAAAGTGGTCGTAAAAGTCTCCAAAAATGCTTGTGTAACTGTGGAAGTTAAGTTAGAAGGATATGTTCAGGAAACCAGAACATATTGCGACAAAAAGGGCATCACAGATCCTCCCTCTTCAGATTATATTCAATTGCAGGAAGATGAGTCATATACATCCTCACTGGAATCAAACATTGCTAATACGGATGTTCAATTAAACGTAAATCCTTCTAAAACTAAGGAAGAAGCATGGAAGGAAATTGTTAGCGTCGTGCTTGAAAAATTTGATGATCTGGAAAACAGCGACGAAAAAACAGGCTATTTGCGTACTTCCTGGGTGGGCATGTCCTTTAAAACCAATACGATTCGAATACGCTTCATAGTAAAACAATCTTCTGAATCCCCCCTGATATACAGGGCCAAATTTGTTTCTGAAGCATCCGGAAAACCTGGTACCCCGTATAATGCAGATGAACAGTACAAAGCATTTAACCGTATTCTTAAAAAATACGATGGTTTTTTAGATGAATTAACCACAAAACTGAAAAATTAACTTTGATTCGTAAAAATTAAGAGCTGTTAGTTCCCCGCGCAGC
>Ga0207113_1110_pt1 | contig 24351 bp, 20 predicted proteins | sample Alteio_BWMinHeat_69_FD_153559 | JGI IMG/M metagenome (GOLD analysis project Ga0207113, IMG submission 153559) | Enriched cells from forest soil in Barre Woods Harvard Forest LTER site, Petersham, Massachusetts, United States -... | ecosystem: Environmental > Terrestrial > Soil > Temperate forest >... | reverse complement strand
CTCGACTTGTAGAATTTCTCTTGAAGAAATCGCCAAAATTTTGGCAAGAAATGGTAGTACAATAAGTAACTTAAAGAGTCGATTTCTCGCCAAATACAATCATGTGATGTTTTACAACAACAAGTTAAAAAATTGAAAGGGAGCGCATCAACTTGCAAATTTGCAGGTCTGACCCTAATCACTAATCAACTTGCAGACTTGCAGGTCTGACCCTAATCACTAATCACTAATCACTAATCATTAAAAAATTGAAAGGGAGCGCATCAACTTGCAGATTTGCAGGTCTGACCCTAATCACTAATCAACTTGCAGACTTGCAGGTCTGACCCTACTACTACTATTATGTGATTGTCTTAAAGCATCCATAACTAATTGATTATCAGTGTCTAGAATTTTTTCAGTATGACAGGCTAGACAATAGTGAGTGGCTAAATTGTGAATATACTCTACTTTTTCTTCGAAGCTTAATTCTGGGACACGTGCACTTGGTTCCTCAGTGTCTACGTGTGATACTTGTTGAGGAGGGGATGCACTAGAAGAATTAAGAAGTTTCTGTTGTTCAAATGCGCGGACACTGTCTGCACAGAGCGAACAACAGGCTGTAAAAGGTGAAACGGTCGAAGGTATAGCCATAGTATGCGATGCCTATTATAAATTCATATTAAAAATATCTGAATTGCATATAAATTGGATGCGATAAGTTTTTGAACTTAAAGTTTCCTCATGATAAAAACATGCGCATCGGATTCTATCAGTTCTTCATCTATTTTGAGGGTAGGGTTGTTGAAGCTTTTTTCTATCCCTCTGCTAAAGATATGGTGATTTTCTGTACCAGGGATTAATTGTCTACAAGAAACAAAAGCTTTTTCGAAACCACACTTTTCTACGATGAATCCAGTTTGTGCTGCTGCGTGTTTTAGATATTGCTCGAAGAGATCGAGACTATCGATGATTGTTATGTGAGGGGAGAAAATAGTTTGTATTCGATCTACGAAAGAATCTCTTTCAGCCTGTTGTGCACCGTCAACTACTACCATGGAAGTAAGTTGTAATCTTATATCTTGCAAACCCCATTGAGTAAGAAAATCGATTTCTTGTGCTGAAAGCTGATCTTTTTTTTCTGCTAAAATTCTGTTAAATTCAATTTTGCTGATTTGAATGCAACATCTCTGCCTCATTGGTGCCGGAAATGCAATGCTTTCTGGATATTTATGGGCAATGGCATCAAAAAAAGTGGTCGTGAGTAGATTAAGGTCTGCAAAATGAATACAAACCTCGTTTGGTTTAAGCACTTTTGCTATATTGGAAAAAACTTGTTTTAGTTGATGATAGGGGACGGTGTCTAATACATTGCAACCGACGATACAATTCATTTTTAGATTAGGAATTGGAGAGGTAAGATCAATGCCAATATATTTTGACGATGTATTGATTAAATTATATTTTGCTGCTCGTGCAGGATAGTCAGAAAAAATCCAAGAACGATGAGGTAAAAGATTTGACAAATATGAGCTAATACGACCATCGCTTTCGATTTTAAATATGTCTCCTGAGCCGATCTCCAAAATATCACATTCTTCTAAGTTTAAATGCTTAGTAGATTCTCTGAAAATGGATTGAATAGCTTGTCGATATTTTTCTCTTAAAAATGGTGTTAGTTGCGATATAAAGGTCGTTGTGGCATTACGAAACTCATGAATTACCCTATCAACCAATAGAGTCTTAGATGGTTGTTTGCCATCAAATGCTCTTACAAGAAAATTAAGATTAGATTTTAATAGTTCTGAATATTCCGTCGAATTTTTTTTTGCCGACACTGATTCAGCGGCAACAGAGGTTGGAACTTCTTCGAAAGCAACAGTTTTTGGGGGAGTCTCGTCAATGGCGGCTGCCGCCGCTGCATTGGCAGGAACTTTTTTCCGACACAGACGTTGGTGTCGTCCCCAGTCGGCACTTTGGTGTTCCTGGCTGCAATACCAGATTTCTTTGCATGCGCTGCATCTTTTTGTCGTGGAGGCTGTGCAACCACTAAAATTGCATGAATGGGTGCCAAGGGGAGGGGGCGATACAGAAGGAATCGCTGGAGGGGATTCAGAAAAAATGAGGTGATGTAATTTTAGGCTGATTTGCCACAGATTCCCTGTTATCGCTGGAGCCCCAACATCTACGACGGCGTATTTCAAACCATTTACAACAGATGCATACATTTCACGCAAATCAGTAATGGCGGCAAATGAATGACTAAAGCTACACCCATAAAATGCATCTGTTTTTCTTGGGTTCATAATTTATCCTTTTATTAAAAATATTATTTTAAAAACGAGATTATATAGTAAGTGCTCATAAAGTGGAGGCACACACATTTTTTTAGTCCTTGTAACTACATCCTCAGCCTGATGGCCTTTTGAAAAATGGGCGTTTACCTCCACTTTATGAGCAGTTACATTATATAATAGAAGTTAATTAACAATCAATTGTTTTTTAATTAAAGAGATGTGTGGTTTTTTCTGTGTCTTTTATTAATAATATGTCAGCGGCAGCTAGCTCTGCTTCTGGCTGATTTTCATATCCCATGAGAACTGTTGGATAGTGACTGAAATAGGGAAGGCCAAAGGAGTTGCCGAAAAGGGCAACAATGATCTTATCGCTATAACAATTAAGTGTATCGATGAGCTTTATTGCCTGTAGAGGTAAACCATGAACATGGAAATTTTTTAGCTGTTCTGTCTGATGTTTATCACCTAATAGCCTAATTTGTGTAATGCGGCGAGGATCCATTGGGTAGACGGTTAAAAGGATGAGATCATATTTCTTTAACTGCTGTAGCAGAGTTTGCAGCTCATCTGTATTGAGATCGTTAAATGCTAAGAGAAAAGAATCTAAAGGCAACTGCTCATAAAGGGTCTTAAAATAGACCTGACTAGAGGGCTCTCCTATTTCCACATAAGCAATGCGATCGTTTTTCTGAGTGGACAGAGAAGCCTCTCGATCTCTAAATTTGACTGCTTTCCTATAGAGAGTCTGTTTGAGATTTTGTGCCGTAGCGGAATGAAATTCCTCCTCCAAAGGGATATCAATAGCCCTTTTGAGATGTAGTCCCACTTTCTCTTTAAGCTGTAAAATCTTTAACACTCGCTTATTGATCTCTTCGATAGTAATTTTACCCTCAGCTAAGGCATCTTTTAAAACCTGGTGGGCTTTTGGAAAATCTTGAGGCATAAGGAGCATATCGTTTCCGGCAGTGAAGGCTTGAAGGACGATTTGATGCTCAGAAAAATGCTTTGTAAGTGCTCGCATGCGCAACGCCCCACTTAAAATTAGACCTTTAAATCCCAATTCTTTTTTGAGCAGGTCTGTCGTAATTTCGTGTGAAAGGCTCGCAGGGGTATGTGAAAATGCAGGGATGACCAGATGCTCTGTTTGAATTGACAGCACGCCAGCTTCGATCGCTTTTGTGAATGGATAAAATTCCACTTCTCTCAGTCTTTTTTTATCGTGTCGATTGTAGGGTAAATTGATGTGGGGATCGGTTGTAATGTCTCCTAGGCCTGGAAAATGCTTCGCAGAGGCAATTATTCCAGCGTCTTGAAGCCCTTGAATCATTGCAACACCATTGGCGGCAACTTGTTTTGGGTCGGCACCAAAAGAACGGACGTTGATAGAGATGTTTTCTGGTTCGATATTGACATCTAGGACCGGACTAAGATTCATGTGGACGCCAATCAGCTTTGCTTGTCTACCGATTTCCCTTCCTACTTGATAGATGAGGTTGTTATCGTTGATAGCTCCTAGCGTCGCATTTTTGGGAAATGCCATTCCATCTTTCAGGCGCATTGAAAGGCCCCATTCCAAATCTTGAGCAATGAGAATAGGATATTTGCTTGCCTTTTGATACTCATTGGTGAGGTTGATTTGTTTGACCCGTTCGCTAGGACCAGCGAAAGCGATTCCCCCTACAGAATAGTGAGAAACATAGGAGCAAGTATTATCGATGATATTTGAATTGCCAGTTTCCTTTTTGGCATACTCAGAATCGACATACGCAGCAATCATAAAAAGCTGGCCGATTTTCTCATCTGTAGACATCTCGTGCAATGTCTTTTCAGCCCATGAAGGTGCTTCGCAGTATAGAACAGTAGAGATGTTCAGGCTTAAAACAAAGAACAGAAAAATGCAATAATTCATGTGTAGCTTCTGAGCGCTTCATTGAGATGTATGGCTGCGCTAACGATGCATGGTCTGTGCATTCCCGCACCAAAAGCACTCCTCCAAACTTCTCGGGCCGTTTGCATTTGTTCTTCTGAAACTCCGTATAACTTAAGTTGTGCACCTAGGCAGTGGGCAATGAGGATTTTAATGCAGATGACAAGAATAGGATTGTTGTTAAACGCTCCGCATCCAAACAATCCAGAACCGATGAAGCATCCTTTAGATTCATTTGCAGCTGACATTATCGCTAGAAAAAAACCGGCGTAAACTGTGTTAATGATGTCACAGATGGTGTTGAGATGGAATTGTAGTTCAGGGGTTTTATCACGAAGAATAGGAGCTGCTATCGCCAATGAATTAAATTCCACTGCGTTTTCTAAAACTCTTACCAAATTTTGTTTCTCGATCTCAAGAGGGGTCGTATTGTACAGCCCATGTCCATATAGGCAGTTGTCAATTTCTAAAACGCGGTGAACACCATTGAAAATGAGCGGAGCTGGACTCCCTTGTAATGCCCCCTCTCCAGCAACGCGGGTTCGATGTCCAGGGCGATGAAAAAGAGCAGTAAACATATCTGGAGTTTGAAGCATCATGATTTCTTCTTGGACAAATCCCTTTCCTAATACTCCTCCTCCGAGGTATTTATTAGCAAAGTTAACAAAGAAAGATTTGATGTGTTCGAGCGGAGAACCGATATAGTCATAATATCCCGACGTATACTCGATTTCAGGCATTTCAGTTGGAATTTCTATAAGGCGATTGAAGTAGGCTGGAATTTTGTTGGGCTTTAAAGTGAAATCGCTGTTATCTTGAAATTTTTCTATGGTGTAATCACAGGTTAGATTTAGCTCTTTCCATCTGCCTAAAGCTTTCTGAACAATATATTTTTTGTGGGCATCTAAATTTTTACACGGGTCGAAGCCTTCAAAAAGTTCACCTGAAAATCTAGATGTTGTTAACTGTTTGTTTACTGGCTGTCGTGGAGGCTCTATTTTGGCCGGAGGTGCAGCTGGTCTAGGTTTTATTGCGTCAGGTACTGGGCGTTCTGGTTCAGCGCTGGGGGCTCCAACGGTTGCCTTGTTAGGTAAGCCTGTTGTAGACTGAGAAAAGAGAGAACCTAAAACGAGAAAGATGTTGCTTACCTGAGTATAGAGGCTAGTGTAGAGAGTTGCTGCTATTGTAGCTGGATGGACGGGGATTTGTTTTTCATAGGCCCTTGGAACAGCAGAGGTGGCTGATACTTTATGCATAATTATAATTCCTAAGTATTATATTTAAGAGGCGATTCTATCATATTGCCCATTAAATTGTCAATTATTTTTTATTGCTACGCGAAGCGTTTGGAGTGCGAAAGCCCTCTTTCGCTTTGTTTTCAGTGATAAAGCGAAAGAGGGCTTTCGCACTCCAAACGCTTCGCGTAGCATTAAGCTGCGGAGGATCCAAATACACTTCCTACTGCTTTTATCCAATTTGTGCAAAGTTCTTTCTCTATCGTACAGACTTTTTGTGCATAGGTCATGCCAAAAGGAAGCAGATGGAGCCCTTCTATCATTTCGTTTAAGTGTTCTTTTTCTTCTGCAATAATCGATCTTACCCCTACTTTTGAATGGAGTTTGCGAAGCTGCTCGTCGTAAATTGCATAAAGCTCATTAGCCCGTAGCTCGATTGCATAAGTAACGAGAAGATAGGCTGTCTCTCGTATTTTGTTTATGGGAAGTACCTCTGATAGATAACGGCAAGTTTTTATATCAAGAGCATTCAGATAATTTAATGAAGCTATTCCTCCAAGTAATTCCTTTTTCGAATAGCTTGGAAGAGGCGATGGAGAAACTTTTTCGATTTGTCGCTTTAAAAAATGAGCATGGCGAAATTCTTCTGCTGCATGCTTAAGCATCTCCTCTTTAACGAGTATCGGGTGCTCACAGGCAGCGATCTTACGCGCTCCGCAGTTTTCAAGATAAGAAAGAGTGTTTAACCACCTCGCATGAAGCTGATCTGAATTTACAATCGCTGTGATCATCTGTGTTAAATCTGGGGCAAGAGAGATAAAATGGTTCATAATTCCTTTTCAAGTGTGTCAATGATTTTGTTGTAAATGAAAGTTAATTCATGTTCTTTAATGCAATATGGGGGGAGTACATAAAGAACATTTCCCAATGGACGTAGTAAAATACCGTGATCTAGAAAAAAGTGATGTAGCCGACTACTTAAAGATTGAAAATAGGAACTGGGTGTTTCTGAATGGTATTCTAAAGCTAATATAGTCCCCAGATGCTCACAGCGTTTGAGTTTTGGATGTCTGTGCCATTTGTTGCAGAATTTTTTATGGTAGCTAGCAATCATTTCTCTTTGCTGTGTGCACGCCTCTTCCTCTAAAAGATCTAAACTGGCAAGAGCACTGCTGCAGGATATAGGATTCGCCGTATAGGAATGCCCATGCAGCAAAGCTTGATGGAGAGAATCACTGAAAAAAGCCTGATAAATCTTTTCTGTGCACACTGTAGCTCCTAATGGAAGAAAGCCCCCTGTAATGCCTTTTGAAAGACAAATAATATCAGGGCTTTCATTGAGTTGATCACAAGCAAAAAGAGAGCCTGTGCGCCCAAAGCCAGTCATCACCTCATCTGCAATTGTTAAGACATCGTGTTCCCGACACAGTTTCATCAGCTCATTAAGTCCATTTGCCGGATAGATCACCATTCCGCCAGACCCAAGAATTAGAGGTTCAAAGATGAAACAGGCGGTCTGATTTTTTTTGAGAATTGCTTTCAGTTGTTCGATAGATCGCTGTTCTTGTCCCTTTTGTGGGATGTCTATCGATTCAATGTGAAATAAATGCTTCCAGAAAGGTTTGTTGAATTCATTTCTTCCCGCTGCCGACATCGCTCCAAATGTGTCTCCATGATAGCTATTTTTAAAACACACCACAGTGGTTTTTTTTGTTGAGGAATTTGCGTTATGCCAATATTGAATCGCCATCTTTAATGCTGCTTCAACTGCTGTAGATCCATTGTCAGAATAAAAAACTTTCGACATTTTTCCAGGAAGAATAGAAAGCAACCTGCGTGCAAAATCAATCGCAGGGGTATGTGTAAAACCAGCAAAAATGACGTGTTCTAAAGTGTCCGTCTGCTTTTTTATTTTTTCGGCGATATAAGGATGGGTGTGCCCATGGAGGTTCACCCACCACGAAGAGATTCCGTCGAGATAACGACGTCCATCCTGGCTATAAAGATAAATGCCTTCTGCTTTTGTGATGTGAATAGGCGGACGTGCAGTCTTGGCTTGAGTGAAGGGATGCCAGACGCAATCATCTATAGAAGTTTCAGTGGATTCCATGTTTTTGCATACCTTTTGATGGTGTCTCGGTTTAATGTGTTTTCGGGCAATAATCTTCCTATCATAGGGAGGTTGCTGATGTTCATAATGACTGCTTCGCTGTCTGGATTTGGCTCTCCATTAAAAACTAAACCCAAAATAGATTGTCGTCTATTCTTCAATGCTTCAATAGTAAGGAGTGTGTGATTAATACTCCCAAGATAGTGCCTAGAGACTATCACCCATTGGCAGTTCCAGGTTTTAAATAGATCGATGCTTAAAATATCGATTGTCAGTGGAGCAAAAATGCCTCCTGCCCCCTCGATAATCAAAGTTCTTTCAGTATTAGGAAGAGTGATTTTATTTAATTCTATGGTTGTGTTTTCAAGTCGAGCTGCATGATGTGGAGAAAGTGGTGCTTTTAGTGTGTAGCTAGAGGAAAATAGATGATGCGCGTCTGTGTCGATGAGGTTTCTCATGACATTTGTATCTAAATCTCGCTCTTCTCCACATTGAACGGGTTTCCAGTAATCTCCATTTAACAACGTCACAAGGATTGCCGAGACAATAGTTTTTCCCACATTGGTGTCTGAGCCTGCTACAATGATTTTATTCATGATAAAATCCTTTATAAAAATCGATGAATTGCAAAAGTGAAAAAAGTTCTGTTTCTGTGTTAAAGGCATGTAAGCAAAGACGGAGGGATTCTTCTCCTTTTTGCACCGTAGGACTCATCAGTGGCCGTATATCAAAGCCCTCTTTTTCCAGTTGTTGTGCAATATTTTGGACCCGATGATTCCCTTTGATTTTTATCGATTGAATGTGTGTTGAGGAATTGCTGCATTTGTTTTCACTGCAGATGTCAACCAATCGTTGTAGGTTTTTTCGCTGAATTTCAAAGGTGGGAAATAAGTCATAGGAACATTTAATCGCGGCTAGAGAATAGAATGGAAGCGCTGTCGTATAGATGTATGGAGTGGAGAAGTTAATGAGTGTATTTTTTAGAAGATCACCTCCCAAAACAGCAGCTCCATGGACCCCAAGGGATTTTCCGAAGGTGGCAACCAAAGCAAAGATGTCTGTTGTTAGGTTTAGGGAATCAATTAACCCTCGTCCTTCTTTTCCATAGATACCGATCGAATGCGCCTCATCGACAATAAGGTGTGCGTGATATTTTTTTGCAATTGAGGAGATTTCATTTAAAGGCGCTTGAGAACCATCTGTGGAATAAATTGATTCGACGCAAATAAAAATGTTTTTTGTTTTCGATGCATTCTTTAAGCGTTTTTTTAGGTGTGTTGGATCATTATGTTTAAATGGAAAAGCTTTGGCTCGACTTAGTCGAATTCCATCATGTGTAGAGGCATGGATGTAAGCATCGAAAAAAATCAGATCATCATTTGTTGCGACGGCTGAGAGAAGACCGACATTCGCCATATACCCACAGTTAAAAAGCGTTGCTGTTTGATAACCATGAAACTCAGCGATTTGCTTTTCTAACAACTCTGCATAGGTGGAATTGCCTGTGAGAAGACGTGATCCAGTTGATCCTGCGTAGTTGGTAGTGGTTCTTTTTTCTAAAAGAGTGCGACTCATTAGCTCCGGCGACCGAGCAAGGCCGAGGTGGTCGTTTGAAGCAAAATCGATCAACCCATCGACGACTTTTAGTCTCCGTAGATTCCCGGACAGCTCTCGTTTTAGTAGTCGTTTTTCAAATGTGTACATGTGTTTTAGTCCTCAACATCAAATTAAAGCTATGCATGAGCAAATTTTTAACGCAAAGACGCAAAGGCGCAAAGAGGGGGCAAGTTAAAAAAAACAGGATAGGCAGGATCGGCTTCGCCGGCAGGATAGGGGAGGCATCCTGCCGGCGAAGCCGATCCTGCCTATCCTGTTAATTTTTTATGTTTTTCATGTTATTTTCCAATTGGGACCGAAGGGCTGTCTTCCTTTGCGCCTTTGCGTCTTTGCGTTAAAATCTTGTTCATGCAGCACTGAAAGCAGGGCGTTTCTTTAGGCCAAGAAGAGCAAACATTTTTTCATCCTCACTGACAGAGATATTAGGGGTCGTTAAAAGCTTTTCCCCAGCATGAATTGAGTTGGCGCCAGCAAGAAAACATAGAGCTTGCTCTTCGTGGGACATCTCAAGGCGTCCACATGATAGACGTATCATCGCTTTGGGGAGAACAATACGCGCAACAGCCACCATGCGGACCATTTCCCAAATCGAGAGTATTGGCCTGTTTTCAAGGGGGGTGCCAGGGATCGGAGCTAAGCGATTGATTGGTACAGATTCCGGATGAGGATTGCGTTTTGCTAACGTAAGCAGAAGCTTCATCCTATCGGAGACCGTTTCCCCCATTCCCATAATACCGCCACAACAGACGCTGATCCCTGTTTTTTCTATAATATCAAGGGTGTTTAATCGATCTTGATAGGTGCGGGTCGTGATAATTGTCTTATAAAATTCTTCCGATGAATCTAAATTGTGGTTGTAAGCATAGAGTCCAGCATCTTTAAGTCTCTTTGCCTGAGATTCGTTTAGCATCCCTAAGGTACAACAGACTTCTACTCCTAAGCTGGTGATTCCTTTGACCATTTTCAGCATCTCGTCAAATTGGTTGCCGTCGCGGACTCCTCTCCAGGCAACCCCAAGGCAAACTCGAGTCGCTCCCATGGCGATTGCTTTTTTTGCGTCGTTTAAGACATCTTCATATTGCATTAATGGTTGAGCAGAGACAGATGTCTGGTAATGCGAGGATTGAGGACAGTACTTACAATCTTCTGGGCAGCCTCCAGTTTTGATAGAAATCAGACTGCAAACCTGAATTTCGCCGATGGGATGAAATTGGATGTGGAGAGTGTGCGATTGAGAGATGAGTTCTAAGAGCGGAAGTTTATGGAGAGTTTCTAGTTCTTCAAGTGTCCAATCGTGCCGCATCATATGAAATTTTCCTTTTTTCTAACATTTTATTTCTATTTTCGTCTGTTTTTCAACAATAAAACGTGCATGATCGTTGTTGTTTAAACTATAAAATAGGTTATAAAAACCAGTATGTGTTTGGTTTTTGAGTTTTTTTGTTGAATGACATCTAAATAGGACGTAAACTAGACATTAGTTATAAAAACACTGAATAGAGGTTGATATTTTTTATGCTTGAAGGCTTATGCGGGAACAAAAATGTGGCGAGAATTTTAATTTTCCTCTTTGTCAACGGCAAATGCTATGGGACTCAACTTCATAAATTTCTGAAAACATCTCTAACACCAATACAAAAGGCATTATTGCGTTTGGAAAAGGGAGGCATTATCATCAGTCATCTCGAAGGAAAAACTCGTCTTTACCAGTTTAATCCTGCATTTCCTATCCTACATGAGATGGAAGAGATGCTGAAAAAAACATATACGCTCCTCCCTGCACATGAGAAGAAAGATTACTATGTGCCTAAGGAAGAAAGCTCTATACGATTCGCTCACCCGCAAAACAGGATAAAAATCCTCTCCGAATTTTGGGAAAAATTAACTCTTGTTCGAAAGCTCTCTTTTAATGCCAAGACAAAAGCTAAAGATGCCACAGGGTGGAATGGTAAGGGCGCAGGGGAGGTCTCTATCTTAAAAGAGGGAACACATATGCTGCTATTTAATGAAAAAGGAACTTGGAATGGAGGTGGGAAGGATCAAATGAGTTTTAGCAATATCTTCAGATGGAGTTTTGATCGAGATGCCGGAATGATTTCTTTGGAACATTTGCGTCGAGGAGTGAATCATCCCGTGTTTCTTTTTCATCTAGTTCCTTCTGGGAATTTTTCTCTATCATCAGTCGATTCTCATCTATGTGATGGAGACACCTACTTTGGACAAGTTCATTTTGATCGGTATGGTCTTAGGCTCAATTGGAGGGTCATCGGACCCAAAAAAAACGAAGAAATTGACTATTATTATTCTTAGGGTACATTGAAGGTCTTACGATTAAACATTAAATGGTGCATTAAAAAGATCTTCTTTCTGCTTGGCACTTAATGACTGGATGATCGGTAAGGCGATTTCTTTCATTTGTTCCGCAATCTGGCTAATCCCCGGTTTATTACCGAGAGAGGAATTCATAATCCTATCTGAAAATTTATCCACAGGGTGATTGTATTGGTAAAGATGGATTTGGTTGTAAAAAACGGGAATGTCCAAGGAGGGAAACAATAATCGATCATTGTCTTGAATATAGAAAGAATCCGACGCTCCAGTCTTTAAATACTCAAGAATGCTATTTAGTGTATCGATGATAGCTTTATCTGTATGTTGACTGCGCTCCCAACCAGATACTAAATCTCTAAACCACTCGATAAGTCTTCCTAATAAATTAAATTTTGAGATGGTATTAAGCTGACCTTCTGCATCCGCTATAAAAACAGAATTCGGACAATCATAAATCATAGATGCATTATAATCGGCTATTTCTTTTCTCATCATAATTCCTGTTTGTTTATTTTTATCATCGCCATTCTACCAAATATAAATACTTTTTGTCAATAGTTTAGTGCTCATTTAGCGCCCATCTCAATTAATGATTATTCATTCCCGCTGCCCCTCTGTGTTTCAAAAGATAGAAACACAGAGGCACAGAGAACACAGAGGAGGATGTTCGATAATAAACACAACTGTTAAAAAAAACAGAAATACACACTTGTTTCGATCCCAAAGATACCCCCTCTTTGTGTTCTCTGTGCCTCTGTGTTTCAAAAGATAGAGACACAGAGGCACAGAGAACACAGAGGGGGGATATGGGGAGCAGTTAGGTTTTCGCCTTTATTGTTTTGATCACTACTTCAATAGCCGTTTATGATTCTATAAACACCATCAACCAATTTTTCTTCATGAAAATTAATCAGCAATCCAAACCGTAAATTTAGTAATCGTAAATGTGAAAGGGTCTGAGCCTTATCAACAGGATGAATCGCAGTTTTAGCTTTTAATTCCACTACGACCTGTTTATTGACCAATAGATCAGCTCTGAAGCCACATTCCAGTTGCACTTCGTCGTAAAATACAGGAACTGGTTTTTCTTCTACTACATCAAACCCTCGTTTTCTCAGTTCATACGCTAAACATGTTCTATATGTTGATTCAAGTAATCCAGGGCCAAGTCGTCTGTGAACTTCAATAGCAGCACCAATAACCGCCTGTGTTAAGTCGTTGTTTTCCATGTTTAATTCTTGTATTTAAGTTGTTTTTTTCCAGCCCCTTAATAAAGCAAAAGCAAGGAGGATAAAAGGAATGCTCAGATATTGACCTACCTGAAGAAATGATTCATCAATGCCTACAGCCTGATGTTCTTTAAGGAACTCAATGAAAAAACGGGAACCGAAAACTAGAATAAAAAATAGTCCGCTAAGAACTCCTGTTCCAACTTTATACCGATCTTTATTCTGTCTCCACAATAACCCTAAAAACACAAAAGTGATCAGATATACGATCGCTTCATAAAGTTGTGCTGGGTGTCGAGGGGTGAGCAAAGACCTATCCGCTGGATTATCAAAGATAATAGCCCAAGGAACTGTCGTTGCAGTACCAAGAACCTCTTGGTTGATAAAATTGCCAATACGAATACAAAAGGCGACAAAGGCGGTAGGGATAACAAGAGCATCAAGAAGTGCGACAAAATTAAATTCGGGGAATTTTTTTCTATTCATGTAGAGAAAAAGGGACAATCCAATCATGATGCCCAACGTGCCTCCATGGCTGGCAAGTCCTCCATTCCGTATCATAATGATCTCTATAGGATGCTGAGAGTAGTAGGACCAATCGTAAAAGAACACATGCCCGAGACGCGCGCCGATAACAGTGCCAATGATAATAAACCATGTCAGGCGATCGATAAATGAGAGGCTGATGGTGTTTAGCTCTTGAGGAGAAAGCTTCGGTCTGCAACCTTGAAGGTATCTTTGAATGATTGGAATTAATATGAAGTACCCAGCGACAAAACCGCCTGCAAAAAGGACTCCATACCATGCGATAGGAAGGTTAAAGTAGGGGAGTGTAAAGGCTGTGCGATGAGGATTCCAGTGCAACCAAGCAATTATCTCAGCACCATTCATCGATCACTCCAAAAAAAATGTCGGAGTAGAGGGATTCGAACCCCCGACCTACTGGTCCCAAACCAGCCGCGCTAGCCAAGCTGCGCTATACTCCGACATGCAATGCAATTTATCAAATTGCTGAATTATTGTGAAACGAAAAAAGAAAACATGTTAGCGCAAAATAGAAAAAACGTATAATAGGGAGGGTGGTTAAAAGTATAAGTTGATAAAATACGTAGGAACGGGAACTGGGCCACGTTTTAATATTTCTCTATTGCTACGCGAAGCGTTTGGAGTGCGAAAGTCCCCTTTCGCTTTATCTTAAATAACAAAGCGAAAGGGGACTTTCGCACTCCAAACGCTTCGCGTAGCAATAGAAGACTCCTGTCATCCTCATATTAAAGATACAGAAAATGAAAAAAACACTCGTTATGAAGTTTGGAGGAGCGGCGGTTGCTACTCCACAGCACTTTGCAAAAATCGCCGATATTATTCTATTTCGCCTAAAGGAATATTCCCGCATTGCTGTCGTCGTTAGTGCTATGGGTGATACAACAGATCAGTTGATTTCTTTGGCCAAGCAAGTCAATCAAGAACCGCCTCGTCGCGAATATGACATGCTTGTCAGCGTTGGTGAGCGCATTAGCATTTCTTTGCTGGCGATGGCTCTTGCGGCCAAAGGACACCGTGCAGTGAGTTTTACGGGAAGCCAATCGGGGATTATCACATGTTCTAATCACTCTGACGCCCGCATTATAGAGGTGCGTCCCCACCGACTACGGCCAGTTTTAGATGCTAGCTCCGTCGCCATCGTAGCAGGTTTTCAGGGGGTGAGCCGCGAAGGAGAAATTACCACCTTGGGAAGGGGTGGGTCGGATACTTCTGCTGTCGCCTTAGCTATTTCGTTAGGAGCTGACAAGGTGGAGTTTTTTAAGGATGTACCTGGAATATTTCTTGTAGATCCAAAAGAAAATCCCTCGGCTCCACTATTACCTAGACTTTCTTATGAAGAAGCCTTGAAAATTATTCGCTGCGGAGCTAAAGTGCTGCAAGCGCGGAGTGTTGAGTTGGCATGTAAAAATCGGATGCCATTACACGTGTTATCTTTTCAAGATTTTGGTCTTGAAAAACAGTTGGGGACTATTATTGCCATAGATGAAAAAGGGCCGTCTGAGCCTGTATATGAGATGTAAAAATCATGAGCCACACTGTTTTTCTTCCCAAAATTGAAACTATTTTTGATCCCCATTGTCGGACCTATAGTCAAGCCTTGTATAACGAAATGCTTCACAATCATCTTGAAGCTATTCTTGCTGAACGGATGACATTTGTTCAGGATGATCCTCTGTTTAAAGATGTCGATGTTAAGGCCGATCAACGAGCTCAGTTTTTGGCTCTACTGCCCTTAGTCTCTGTGACATGGTGTGAGGAACTTCCTGGCGATATTTCTTTTTATTCATTGTCTAAATATAGAGCCAATTCGTTTAGGTTTTTCTTTGATATGCTATGCAATAGCCTTTTGCCTGGTAAACGACTGAATTTGGTTCTTTTGTATGCTGCGGATTTTCGTATGCCCGAAATTAGCGATCAGATCTTCACTTTTTGTGAGGTGATCATCCGCGTGGAAAATCAGCAAGAGCTAGCAGTTATTCAAGCTAACTTTCCCACTGTCGAAAGTGAATTGAAATTGGGAATTCCTTCTAACCACTATGCAAGGCGTATTTTGGAAATCCGAGGGCTTCTCAACGAAGAGAAAACTGTTGTCATTCAAGAACATCTCTCTTGCTTTATCAATCGATCGCCGGAAAAATTTGATTATGATTTGCTTACGGAAATGCAACACGTATTGGTGATGTGCCATGAGAAATTTAAAGCTGACAGAGAATGTCGTCATTTAAGTCGGATTATTTGCGCTCAATATCTCTTTCGCAAGGCATTGCGTGATGATATCCGACGTGCACCGAAAAAACGCGCGCTATATCTGAAGTTATTTAGAGCGCGCCTTAAAGAAGAAAATCGCTTTAAAAATGTTTTGGGTGTGCTTGTAGGAATGAATTTCTTTCAGAATACTGAGGTTTTTAATCAGAATCACTTGTTAAAAGCGATTCAAAACTATCTTCCAAAAGCTCAAATCATTGAAGGGTCTGTTTTTGTCAATAGGCATGGTTCTGAACACGTTTTTACACTTTACCTCGAAATTGAAAAAAATAACGGTTTAGACTTTACCAGCGATGAAATACGTTTGTTGCGCCAAGAGCTTCCTAGTGATTTAAAGGATCGTATTGAACACTTAATGCACCCTGTTTTCATGCCTCGGAATGAGGAAGAAATTATGAGGAACATTCTAAGTCTTAGCAAGGAGATTAAGTATCTAAGAGACATTCCACAAGTTTTTATCTCTTTTGACGAGCAGACTCATGCAGGTCTCCTTTTTACTATTATTTTGGTACGGGTGTTGAAGTCCGATTCCATTCCGATTCAAGAGATGTTTAAGCAGACTGACTCTCTTTTAGATTACACTCCAGACTGTTGTCAATATACGGGGATGTTGCGTCGTAAGTATAAAAAGGAAGCAACCGTTTTTCGGGTGAAGTTGCCAAAAGATCATTTTTTGCGCGCTGATCATTCGATTGATTTAAATAAAGCACGTCAGGCCGTAGCTGCGGAATTATTTAAAGTCGTTGGTGAATTTCGCGATTTTAATGGTGGGATGATCTCAAAGCAGAATGAGGTATTGTGTGAACTCAGGGGACTATTGTACGACAAAAAATATAATGATTTGATACTGGAAAACTTCTTTTATTCTTTAATGCCTGTTGTGATGCGTAATGTTCTTGGTTCACATGCACTGTACACGCTCTTTCTCATGCTTCTTGATTTTATCGATGAGCCATCTCTAAGAAAAAAGAATTATGATATTAAAAGAGTCGATCAAGAGGCTTTTCTTTTCCTAATGATTAAAATTGAAGATGGCGCTATTAGGGAAGAGCTTAATAAAGCGATCACCAAATTGCATATCCACGCCTCTGAATTGGCTAACTGTTACGTCTCCGTTCACGATACGATCTATAAAGGATATATCTACCGTTCTCACGATAAGAATAAAAAGGAACTCTTTTACCAAACTGTTTTGTCTGCTTTGTCGCATCCTTGACGCTAACTAACGCCAGTTTTGGATAAGCAACGGCATAGGGGTCAGGCTTGGTATTCTGGTATTTTGGTGTCCATCGTTATAGACTAGACAACGAACACCAAAATATCAGAATACCAAGCCAGACCCCATGCTCCCCCCCCCCAGAATACCAGAATACCAAGCCTGACCTCGTGCCGGTTATCCAAAACTGGCGCTAACTATGAGAAATGGTTCCAAAGGGATAAAAGAAATGTCGCCAGTACGGGTATTTTCACCATTTTTATTCCGTAGAGTTTATGTAAGATGTTAAATAGTGAAAGTACGATGAGTGCAGGGTAACAAATTTGTAGAATCGGTACTAAAAACGCTGCGATTCCATTAAAATTCAATATTGAGACAAAGAAGGCAATGACTAATGTAATAAATAAGGAAAATTTGTAATTGATCTTATTTCCTCCAAGGTCCTTATGTATGAATTCAGCAAACACAGCAGCTAATGCGATAGCAGTTGTTAGGCAAGCCAAGGAAACGACCGAGCATGCAATAATAGCCGCGTTTGGACCAAGAATATGAACTGCAATTGAAGTGATGAGTTCATCTGAAGAAATTCCCTCTAAAGCAAGGCTGTGGGCAGAAGAAACATAGCTAAATCCAATATAAGTAACCGAAAGAAGAAAAGCTCCGATGCAGCTAGCTTTAAGAGTTGTCATCACAAGTTGGTGTGGAGTTCTTTCTTTTGTCTTAATTCCATTTTTTAAACAATTGATAATGACTGAGGAAAAGAAAAAAGCTCCAAGGAGATCCATTGTCAAATAACCATCTTTTAGTCCCTTTAAAAATACTGCCGCTTCACTGTGTTCAGCAGGGGGTGCCCCCTCGGATAAGAGAAGTCCTTTGATGATAATAAAGGCCAAAGATCCAATAAGTAGGGGGGTAAGTATGTAGCCAAGAGTGTCGATAATAGAATTGCGTTTGACTGTAAAGAGCCAAATAATCAAGCACGAAATAGCACTAAAAATAGGCAGTGATACCATGGGCAGAAATATTTTTGCTGTTGAGTAGGAAAGGGCGATACATCGGGGAAGAGCTCCGAAAGATCCAATCAGTCCAATGATGATTAGGGAAACAATAAAACCTGGGATTTTACCAATGCGCTGAAAAAATTGCTCATAGTTGCCATCATAGAGGGTCATAGCGATTAACCCGGTAAAAGGGACTCCTACAGCGGTAATCAACATCCCTAGGATAGCATAGAAATTTTGGTCTTTGGCAATCTGGCCTAAAGCAAGAGGAAACACGACGTTGCCCGCGCCGAAAAACATTGAAAACATTGCCAATCCCGTTGCTACGGTAGCAGATTTAATGAGCGACATTTGGAACCTTCCCTTGATAAATGTTTCGGCTTATACCAATTACATAATAAAATAACAGGATGTGCAGGATCGGCTTCGCCGGCAGGATAGCCTTCTTATCCTGTCGGCGAAGCCGATCCTGCCCATCCTGTTAAATTTCTATTGTTTTTTGCATTTCGAGTTACCGCAGCGTAATGGCATGGCAATTGTACTAAATAACTTTATTTTCTACAATTTTTTATTTCTCTTACCAATGAAATACTCGAGGCGTTTTTTCATTTCTCTTTCGAAACCACGTTCGACAGGGTTGTAAAAAATCGTTCGGGGTAGTGCATCGGGAAAATAATTTTGTCCCGAAAAACCAGCGAGGGTGTCATGATCATATTCATATCCGGCGCCATATCCCAATTTTTTCATCGTGGCTGTTGGTGCGTTAAGAATAATTGATGGGGGAGGAAGATGTGTCGTTTTTGCGGCTAATGCGCGAGCTTCTCCAAGGGCTTTGTAAATTGAGTTGCTCTTTGGAGCCATCGCGATATAGACGAGCGCTTGCGCCAGAGCGAGCTCTCCTTCAGGGGAACCCTGCATCACATAAGCATCTTTTGCGGCGATTGCCTGTGTGAGAGCTTGTGGATCAGCCAGCCCGACATCTTCTGTTGCCATTCGAATGAGCCTTCTAGCGATAAAAAGAGGTTCTTCGCCCCCTTCGAGCATCCGAGCAAACCAATAGAGAGCGGCATCTGGATCGGATCCTCGTACTGATTTGTGCAAGGCTGAAATTGTGTCGTAATGCTGATCTTCTTTTTTATCGAATAAAGGAGCCCGTTTTTGTAAAAAATTAATTAAAGAATCGGTATCTAAAGGTGTTTGGCTCGAAAGTCCTTCGATGTTTTCAATTAGGTTAAACAAGTAGCGTCCATCTCCCTGTGCCATCTCGATCATTATTTTTCTTGCTTCTGGAGTTACATTAAGAGGTTTGCGTGTGATTTCAAAATTTTGGATGAGCTTTTCTAGTGATTGAGGATTAAGTGGTTGTAGTTTGAGAACGCGTAGGCGAGACAGAAGGGCATTGTTGAGATAAAATGAAGGATTTTCCGCCGTAGCTCCCACGATAATAATCTTTCCATTTTCCAGAAAGGGAAGGAAAGCATCTTGTTGTGCTTTATTAAAACGGTGGATCTCGTCGACAAAAAGGAGTGTTGATCGCCCGAATAATGGACGATCTTCTCCTTCTTTGATGATTTTTCTAAGTTCGGCAATGCCACTAAAAACAGCGCTAAGAGTTTCGAATCGCATGTTAAATGCTTTAGCATAAAGACGCGCAATTGATGTTTTCCCACAGCCTGGCGGTCCCCAAAGGATAATGGAAAGGGGCCTGCCCGCTGCTATGGTAGAGGTGATGAACCCACCTTTACCCAGGAGGTGTTCTTGTCCGACGATACTTTCAAAATCGGCAGGACGGAATTGTTCTGCTAGCGGGATTGTTTGTTTCATCCGTCCATTTTATCCTGCCACTCAATATTGCGCAATCGCGATACTATCATAAGAGAGATTTAAACACAGGCACAGAAATCCCTCCTCCCTTTCTGTGTCCTGTGTTTAAACCTCTTTTATGCATAGTGTTGTGATTATATATCTTGTCAAATTACATTTTTAGTTGCACCCCGCATGTAGTAGGATTGCCGAATTTTGTTGTGTTATTTGCAAAATTCGGCGAATATATGAAATATGGAATACATAATTCGCGATATCACAAAAAAGATTTCCGGGTTGATTGCCCGAGGTAAAAGCATTTTGCTTCTAGGGCCACGACAAACCGGGAAAACGACAATGTTAGAGCATCTAGTTTCTGATCGGACATTTTCACTTGCCGACATCAGAATACGGCTCCGCTACGAAAAAAATCCTGAAGCTTTGGCAAATGAAATTGAAGCTCTTTGCGAAACAAAGCAAGACAAGCCGATTATCATTATTGATGAGATACAAAAAATTCCCATCCTCATAGATGTTGCACAGGATTTAATTGATCGTAAAATGGCTCAATTTATCTTGACAGGGTCCTCAGCAAGAAAATTAACAAGAGAAAAACAGATCAATTTTTTGCCAGGGCGTGTTATTTTCATTCATATGGATCCCCTATCACTACATGAGATTTCAACAAAGCAGTACCCTCTTATGGATAGACTGCTCTATGGATCTCTTCCCGAAATCGTACTCACTTCTGATAATAATCAAAAAGAAGAGCTTTTAAATTCTTACATTCTTACTTATTTGGAAGAAGAGATTCGCGCAGAAGCGGCTGTACGCAATCTGGGTAAATTTTCTCGTTTCTTGGAATTGGCCGCAGCCGAATCTGGTAACCCCATTAATTTTAGCAAGTTATCTCAGGAAATCGGTGTTTCACGAAACACGATTGAAAACTATTATGAAATCCTTATCGACTGTTTAATCATAGAACGTGTGGAACCTATATCGAATTCTAAGACACGTCGTAAGCTTATCAAATCGCAAAAATTTCTTTTATTTGATCTTGGAGTACGTCGTATAGCAGCCAAAGAAGGAACACAACTACCCACGAGTTGTTTAGGATTGTTATTTGAACAGTTCGTAGGATTGGAATTAATTCGCATGGCTAGAAATGAATCTCCGGGAACTACAATACGCTATTGGCGCGATCCTGATGGTCCTGAAGTAGACTGGGTAATAGAGAAGAAAAATGCATATATTCCTATCGAAGTCAAATGGACGGATGCCCCGACAATAAAAGACGCTCGTCATTTACAAACTTTTCTTAATGAGTATGATCAAGCAACAATTGGTTTTATCGTTTGTCAGACTCCCCAAAAAATGAAGCTAACTGATCGCATTTATGCCTTGCCTTGGCAACAACTTGAGGAGGCTTTTATTTGCAACTTGGAGGTGTTAAGGTGAGTGAGCATGGCGCGCTGCTTTGATTTAGTGCGTTGTAAGAAGTAATCGTGTAGGTAATAGGAACTCCGGCTGGGACGTTGTAGTCGACATATTGGAGACTAGCTGTCGCTGGAATTGTTTTCACAGGCACCCCATCTTCGTAAACAATATAATGGGTGACGGGGAGTCCAGCAATATTCGGGCCTAAATCCCAAGTGATCTTATTGATAAATACAACACGGCCGCCCACTACCTGTTTCTGTGTGATCCCCTCGAGATTACATCTTCGACCGGGTGTTGCGTTGACGTTTTGTAGGAATATGGAGACTGTATTATTCCCTTGGTTTCCAACGACCAAATCTTGGAACCCATCTCCATTTAAATCTCCTGCAGCAATGGATACAGGCAATTGACCCGTTGTGTAAACGAGAGGAATAGGGGAAAATGTGCCATCGCCATTGCTTAAGAGAAGCTTCACATTATCTCCTGTCGTGACAGCTAAATCATCCAACCTTCTGTAAAAGGCATGGCTGAGTTCATCTGGAATAGCCAAACTACTTCGGAATCTGTGATTATTATTGAATTTGCCTACAGCGATACCGGGGTTGGTGCCGGACGATCCTGAATTCCCTATAAATAAGGAGGGGATATGTGTGAAGTGGCCGTCGCCATAGCCAAGAAAGATATCTGCAAAATTACCCTCGCCATTGGGTGTAAGAGATACCGTTGCAATATCGTGGATTCCATCGCCATTAAAGTCTCCTACCGCAACTGAGATGGGATGACCAGAAGAGACTCCATATTCTTCAAAGGGCAAGAATTCTCCTTGGCCATTACCAAGTAGAATACTGATTGAACTGTCATCGCTGTTAGCGATAACAAGGTCATTATGGTGTGAGGAGGTGAATTTTCCCTTGGCGATTCCAATGGGATTGTTACCAACGGTATACGCATAGTCATAGGCACCTGGAGAGTTGTTGCCGAATGTGTTATCTCCATTTCCTAGATAGATATAGACTCTACCGGTTTCATCAAAGATATTGGTCCCGGTGACTGCAAATCCAGGGTAAGGACTGTTCTCTGAATTGAATTTTCCGGCAACGATACCATTAAATGAGGGCACTCCAGGGAGAACTGCAACGGTATGTATGAAGTCTTCATCTGGTGGCGGAGCGCAATCAGTTTTCACAGGCGATGAAAAAAAACAGGGGATAGCATTTACGTCGATGAGTTTGACTGTCGCATTTCCATTGCTAGCTCCAGCAACAAGAATATTATGGCTGTTGGAATTTTGGAGATCAAATGTACCGGTCGCGAGTGAGGTTGCAACCATACCGTATAGAGGAAAAACGAAAGGGTAGACGTTTTCGTAAGAACCGGTACCGTCGCCAAGGAAGATGAAGACAAGAGAGTCTTTACCATCCGTGTCGATGGCAATTAGGTCTACGTAGCCGCTATCAGTAAGCTTAGCTAGAGCGACAGCAACAACACCGGGATTTTCTTTACTATCATCGAAAAAATCAGATCCGAACCCTTCAGCAACCCCATAAAGAGGAAGAACATCAGTGGTGATAAATCCATTGAATTCAGCGTGCACTGTAGCACAGCTCACAGCAAAGAGGGATAACGATGTTATCCATGTTAAAGACTTTTTTAGCGAGATGTTTAGTAAGGTTGTTAATAACATAATATCCGTCTTTGGTTTGTGGTTTTAATAACTATACTTGTTTTTATACTTTTAGGGAGTTAGAATAAGGCAGCTCGGCGCACTTTCTTGTTTGGCTCCATTAAATGAACGTAGTTCGTATAAATAATGAACCCCCGGTCTTCTATAATAGTCGCTATATTCTAAAGGACTACCAGCGGAAATTGTAGCAATGCGCTTACCATCTCGGTACAGATAATATCCAACGACACTTGAATCTTTGCTCGAATTCCAATAAAGTTCATTGGTGTATTCTGTCTGGCTTAAAAATTTTGTTTTAATGCTCTTTCCTTTTAAATCGGGAGCAGAGACATTTTGAATTAATACAGTGAATGAGGATCCGAGTTCATTGACAACTGCAAAGTCAACAAGTCCATTACCAGTAAAATCCCCTGTGGCAATAGCAACAGGAGATCCTCCTGTAGTATAGATGACATCGGTGATTTCAAATGTTCCATTACAGCAGCCTTTTAAAATTTGGAGATTATCGCCAACGGTAATGGCAAGATCGATGGCGCAGTGATCTTGACGAGGAGACTTATTTCTAGAGCTGAAGAAGTGTCCAGCAGCTAAGCCAGGACCAATAGGCAAATTTTCAGTAGTTGAAAAGGCAGAAGGGGTAAGCTGAAAGTTTCCTGCTCCATCTCCAATTAAAACGGAGATAGGATTTCCGATGAATAATCCGACTGGACAGCTGTTTGTGCTTTCTCCTCCTGCAATAATATCGAGAATTCCATCGCAGTTAACATCGGCTAAGATAATATTGATTGGGTAGTTAGGGACTCCAATTTTTATCTGATGTTGAAACGTCCCATCGCCGTTGCCAAATAAAATGCTGATTGTACTGTCAGCGGAATTTGCAACGACGATGTCGAGATTGCCGCTATCTGTTAGAACTCCAGTTGCTATTCCTACAGGGGTTTCCCCTGCAGAATAACTCGCGCCAATAGTGAATCCTCCATCACCATCGCCGGGAAGGATATAGATATGCCCACCAGAGGCAGTAACGGCAAGATTATTATATGCATGGGTGTCAAGGACATGTTGGCGGTGGCTGCGTATGCAGGGAGTTTCTGTGAGGTCAAATTTTCCAAAAGCAATTCCATTAAGTCCTTGAGAAGCGGGGATGACCAATAGTGATTCTTGAGTAAAAGTTCCGTAGCCAGTTCCAATAAATGGGACGATGGCCCCATCTGTATTTGTGATGCTATAGCCTGCAACGACAATGCTTAAATAGTCATCATATTCTTGAGTAAATTGTCCAACGACTAAAGAGGAGGCGACGAATGAGGGGATATCTCCGGTATACATCTCATAAAATGTGCCATCGCCATTACCTAAATAAACGGAGAGACTCGCATTATTGGAGACGTTATTGTTGCTAATGATAGCGATGTCGAGAATGCCATCGTTGTTAAAATCGCCAACGGCAATATCTATGGGGTCTATATTATTTCCTAATGGATAGACGTTTTCATAAATGAATCCATTGAAATCAGCTTGTAGCATTGGCAAGGGGATTGCGAAGAACGCCAGAAAAAAAATCGTGATTAAAAAAGTCTTTAGCGACGTGCAGGAATTTGTTGTGCTGGACATAAGACCTCTTTTTATTGCGAAAGTTTAATAGGGGACCTGTTTTTTTTATTTAAGCCA
>Ga0207113_1106_pt1 | contig 24656 bp, 16 predicted proteins | sample Alteio_BWMinHeat_69_FD_153559 | JGI IMG/M metagenome (GOLD analysis project Ga0207113, IMG submission 153559) | Enriched cells from forest soil in Barre Woods Harvard Forest LTER site, Petersham, Massachusetts, United States -... | ecosystem: Environmental > Terrestrial > Soil > Temperate forest >... | reverse complement strand
CTTCTATAAAATTGACGATTCTTTTTGAGTATACAAACATTTATTTCTCCCTACCAGCAAAGGGTTGAGGTTGACACAAAGAAAGGTTAGTCGCGCCTGTAATTTCGCTTGCTCCACCTTCTTGACCAAATGCAATTGATGGATTGATCGCATAGACTTCGTGCTTGGATTGAATTGCACCTATTTCATTATCTACAGCAAACACTGATGTTACATTTGGATCTTCAATTTTCTCAAGTACATTAATCAACGGTTCATACATGCGATGACTAATCGCATATGCCATCAAACAAAAAGATTTTTTTATCTTTCTTAAATGAGGAGAGACTTCACTTGTTCTTTGAGTTGGGCGAACAACAAAATAAAGGATACCCCAATCATCGGGAAGGGCAAGCAAAGCTTCGCGCAAAATGCGTCCTGTTCCATTTTTAGAAATATTCCCATTTCTCTCAACTATACCAAAACAGACATCGTCTTCAAGGATGAGTACACTAGAATACTTCCTAAGTTTTTCGTTGGCTATTTTAATCGTTTCTTCATCTCCCTTTTCCGTTGCTGCTTTAAAATCAACTAAAGCATGATCAAAAGCTTCTTTCATTTTTCGAATGATCATGTAATGGCTCATGTAACAACCGGCTTCACCTTGATGCAATCTATCGAGCGATGCCCTTCCTTCTACTGTTTTGATATCGTAACGTTCCCTATTTTGCTGGATTTTTTGCCATATCGATGGAGGGAGTTCCTTTCTTCCGTCAATGGCAGGAAACACATTAAAAGTATGCGTGTTTATTCCATAAAGTTCTTGAGTGATCTGCGTCAGACGCTCTTTAGAGCGAGGCAAATTGATGACCATGATGGTGCCAAAAAAATCATTAAGCCTCCAATCTTCATCAAGAGCCTCATCACTCATTGTAGAGAGATGTCCAGTGGCAATTTTCGATAGAGATGTGTCCCACGAAACACCGTCTCTAGAATCTACAACGACCTCATGAACAATGCGTGGAGAAAGTTCTACTGTCTCTATTTGAGGTAAATCGAACATTTTTTATTCCTTTGATTGATAATTATCAACAGGCTGTAGCGTTGACCTGACCGTGTCGAGATCAACGGTGACGATTAAAGCTTCAGAATCTTCAATTCCCACTCCCATCAAAAGATTTGAACCGGAATGATCGATCGTCATTCCACAACAAAATTCAATCCCCTTGTGCCTATAAATAAATGGCAACGATATCTTTGTAATATTGAACTCTCGATCAAGATAAAGGAACCGGTGAAAATAGAACTTTTTTTTATTTAAAAACATCTCATGAACAACCACAAGATAACCGTCATCGAAAGGAACGGGCCCTGCAGAGCCGCGAAAAGAGGAAAAATCAAGCGAGGGCCTATACTCCACACATTTTGTTGTTTTCCCATTTTTTTCATCAACTGCATAAATAACAAATGGATCGTAATAATAAATCACATGCAACAATCCATCTTGAAAAAATGGAAGCCAATTTTTTTCACAAAGTTCCAAATTTGGTCCTTTTAGCACAACGATATCTTCAATATGATAGTCGATGCTATTATTTAGAACGAAAGAAATTCCCACTTGTGAGAAATTATTATTCTTTGGATCTGGACTGTAGATCGAAGAGATAAAACGGATTGGGTTTGTCGAAAAAATACGAGCATCTTCGATTTCAAATTTTTCTAATTTTTCGGGTAAATTTTTGATTATTGTCAGATTATCATTTGCGATCTCATGCTGAGATAACCGATGAAAATCCTTTGTATACTCGATAAGAAAATTTCTTGTTTTAGATGTTTCAGAAGCTTGTGGATCTATCAACAGATACATTTTTTTTTCCGTATGCATAAAATTAACGGTTCTACAAATGACAGCATAACCATCGTCTGTTTTTATAATCGAGGGGTTGGTCGGATTATAAAATGATCCATGCGCTTCACATATCATTGGCAAGTCGATTTCTACAGATTGAAACGTTGTATTGGAAAGCGGTAAAATATCATCCATTATATTTCTACTCGCTTGTTTTTTTTTCTTTTAAAGAGCTATTTCGACTTAAGATAATTTGATTATTTTTCTCCAACCCTATTTTCAATCTATCTAGCGAATAAAAAAATGGTTGGGGTTGCCAAAGAGGATGTTTTTCTCTTCCGGAAATTTCGCTAACTTCACTTTGAACAAACGCTATAGAGGGATTAATGAGATAAGTCTCATATTTATGTTGGATTACACTAATTTCCTCGTCTACGGCTTCTACAAACGTTACACTTGGATCTTCAATTTTTTTAAGAGCATCAACAAGTGGTCCATACATGGAGTGGTTAATTGCATATGCAGTTAAGCACCAAGAATTCCCTATTTTACATAAATAGGGTGATATTTGCTTCGCAGGCTCCCTCAACAAACAAAAAAAGTAAAGAATATCCCAGCTGTCGGGAAGTACGCTTAAAGCCTCTCTCAGGACACGTCCTGTGCCATATTTAGAGACATCTCTTTTTTCTGTAATGATGCCAAAACCAACGTCATCTTCGAGAATAAGCACTCGAGAATATTTTCTAAGTCTTTTTTCTGCCTCTTCAATAGCCTGCTCATTTTGTTCTTTTACCGCTGTATTAAAATCTGCCAATGCCTCATCAAAAGCCTCTTTGATATTTTTGATAATTGTATAGTGACTCATGTAACAGCCGGCTTCGCCTTGATGTAGTTTATTAAGTTGCTCTTTTCCCTTCGCTGTTTTAATGTTGTAATGTTCTCGGTTGCCCTGAAATTTTTGCCATATCCAAGAAGGGATGTCTGTTCTTCCATCGATTGCAGGAAATATTTCATAGGCTTGAGTTCCTATCTGATCAAGTTCCTGAATGACCTTCACACGACGCTCTTTAGATCGAGGTAGATTGATGACCATAATCGTACCAAAGAGATCGTTGAGCTTCCAGTCTTCATCCAATTCCTGATCACTCATTGTAGAAAGATGTCTAGAAGCGATAACTGAAAGAGGTATATTCCAAGAAAGTTCATCTCTGGAATCCACAACAACTTCATGAACTGTAGATGACCGGAGATTTATCATTTCCGGTTGATAGATATCAAACATTTGCTATTCCTTAGGATTAGAAAATTTAAAAGATGCTTTATCTTGCCGAGGGAGAGCCCATTCTTTTCCTGAAATAATACTTTCTAATCCCTGGGTAAATCCAACTAAAGGGCCAATTACATAAACTGCATATTTGTCATGTAGACCGCTAATTTGTTTGTCGACCATAAGAACGGTGGGTTCATTTGGGTCTTCAATTTTTTTAAGCAGGTCGATAAGCGGCTCATACATGCGATAATTAACCGCATATCCACACAGTCCCCAAGATTGTTTTAATTTATACAAATGAGAAGAGACTTGCTCTACTGGCTCTATTGGATTAACAATCAAATACAGCATATCCCAATCTTCTGGAAGCTGACCCAAACCCTCGCGCAAAAGACGTCCTACACCCTTCTTAGAAATTTTTCCTCCCCTTTTAACCTCGCCAAAACCCACATCATCTTCAAAAATAAGCACTCGGGAGTATTTTCTAAGCCTTTGTTCAGCTTCTTTGATAGCTTCCCCATCTTGCATTTCCATCGCCGCTTCAAAATCTGCTAAAGCTGAATCAAAAAAACATTTTATTTTCTGAATAGTCTTATAGTGACTCAGATAACAACCAGCTTCCCCCTGATGCAACTTATCGAGGAGTTCCCCTCCCTCTATGGTATCAGGATCATAAACTTCTCTATTCTCTTTAAATTTTTGCCACATCCACGAAGGGACTTCTAATCGTCCATCAATAGCAGGAAATACTTCAAAAGTATGAGTATTTATCTGATAAAGCTCTTGAGTAGTTTTTGCTAGACGCTCTTTAGATTGGGGTAAGTTGATGACGACAATCGTGCCAAAAAAATCATTGAGCCTCCAATCTCGATCTAAAGTTTCATTGTTCATTGTTGCGAGATGATGAGAGGCAATAGCAGAAAGAGGCGTATTCCAAGAAATTTGAGCCTCCGAATCAATAACAACTTCATGAACAATAGGAGGCCGAAGATTTATCGTCTCCATTTGATGAACATCAAACATAAGCTGATCCCTTTTAAGGCTACGTTTACTTGGAGATTGAATCATAATATGAAATTTTGTACAATGAACATGAATATCAAGAGGTACGATTAAAAGTGTAGGTTGATAAAATACGCGAAGACAGGAATTAGACACCTTTCAATATTTTTTACGCGAAGCGTTTGGAGTGCGAAAGTCCTCTTTCGCTTTTAAACAACAAAGCGAAAGAGGACTTTCGCACTCCAAACGCTTCGCGTAGCATTAAGTAAAGGTCATCTAGATTACTCCTTTTAAATTAACTCTCACTTTTAATCAAACCCAACATCAAACGTAAGATTGGGGTTATTTCATGAAAATTGCCTATTTAGGAGCAGGAACCTGGGGATTTTGCTTGGCCTGGCTTCTAGCGACCAAGGGACACCATGTAGTATCCTGGACAAAAAACCTCGACCTAGCCAAACGACTCAATAGTGGTGAGGAACATCCCCATTTAGCTGGCCATTTTCCTGTTAAAAATATGTATTTCACAACCGACATTGCAGAGGCTTTAAATGGCGCTGACATGATCGTAGAGGCTGTAACGGCAGCAGGATTACGTCCTGTTCTAGAACAGGTACGCAATATCAAAATTCCTAACTGCCCTATTGTGATTACATCAAAAGGAATCGAACAAAATACCGGGTTGATCCTACCTGAAATTGCAATTGAAATTTTTGGAGAAGAACTCCGCTCTTTGGTCGGTTGCCTTAGCGGTCCCGGATATGCACAAGAAGTGATTAAAGGACTTCCCACCTCTGTTGTAGGATCCGCGTTTGATCCCGATATCGCCTTGCAAATCTGCGAAACATTTACAACTCAGTCGTTTAGAGTCTATCCCAATAGCGATATCCGCGGTGTCGCTTATGGGGGAGCCCTCAAAAACATCATTGCAATCGCTTGTGGCATCTCGGATGGTCTTTCATTAGGCTACAGTTCAAAAGCAGCATTGATGACACGTGGTCTCCATGAAATCCAAAAACTAGCCGCAGCCAAGAACTGCAAGGAGAAAACGATCTATGGGCTTTCAGGGATGGGGGATGTCTGCCTGACTTGTGGATCGATGATCAGCCGAAATAGCCGTTTTGGTTTTATGTTGGCACAAGGAATAACCCCTGCAGAGGCAGAAAAAAATATTGGAATGGTCGTAGAAGGAGCTTATACATGTGTCTCTGCACTACAACTTGGCAAAAAAGAAAATATTATCATGCCAATTACCGAAACCGTCTACAACATCATTTATGAGGGATTACGCCCAATAGATGCCGTTCGGGCCCTCATGCAACGTACTATTAAGGAAGAACATCTTTAATCATGAAAATCATTTCACCAGGTCAAATGACTGAAATTGAATCTCTTGCCTATCAGCAAGGAGCCTCAAGCGCCGACTTCATGGAAGAAGCTGGCAGTGGAATCGCTTTAGTTGTACATGACTATGTAGAAAGAAATGGTCTCAACCATATGGCTCTTCTATTGTGTGGAAAAGGAAATAATGCAGGAGATGCTTATGTTGCCGGAACCCACCTTCTCGACCTCGATTACGACGTCTCCGCAATTCAACTTGTAGACATCGATGAATGCTCTTTTCTGTGTAAGCAGAACTATGAACGCTTCATTAGTCGCGGTGGACGGATCGTGGAACCAACTATAGATTTTCCTAAACGAGGCGTCATCATCGACGGTCTTTTTGGAACCGGATTTCAAGGAATTCCGACAGGGATATTCAGTGCTGTTATCCGCAGTGCAAATAAATCCAAACTCCCCATCATAGCCGTCGATATCCCCTCAGGACTCAACGGGGAAACAGGAGAAACTCCAGGCGATGTGATTACAGCAACCGAAACTGCGTTTTTGGGACTTCCTAAAACAGGTTTCTTCCTCAATAATGGATGGAATCATGTAGGAAAGTTGCATTATGTCGACTTTGGACTCCCACAAAAAATTATTGATGAGTGTGAATCTAATGAATTCATGCTTACCACCGATTTGGTTGAACCCCACCTACCGTCTATTGTACGAAACCGCAACAAGTATGAAGCGGGATATGTCGTTGGTCTAGCCGGATCTCCGGGAATGCCTGGAGCTGCGATCTTAGCTTCTATTTCGGCTTTACGCGGAGGTGCAGGTATCGTCCGTCTCCTACACCCTCAAGGAATGGAAGCAGAGCTAGCATCAAGTCCATATGAAATTATCCGTACTCCCTATCGCCACAATCATATCGAACCAATTATTGAAGAGATGAATCGAGCTTCTTCGACATTCATCGGACCTGGCCTGGGAACTTCCCCAGACACTTGCTCTTTATTGCGCGCTATTCTTCCTCGGTTGGAAAAACCGTGTGCCATCGATGCCGATGCCCTTAACTTTCTTGCCGAAAATGAAGATGTCCCGCTCCCTAAACATACAATCATGACCCCACACATGGGAGAAATGATGCGCTTGCTTAAACTAAAGACCCGTCCTGAAATTAATCTAACCTTTTTAGACTCCTGTCGCGCGTTCGCAGAAAAAAAGCAGGTAACGCTAGTACTAAAAGGGGGCCCCTCTTTCATCTTTCAGGGCAATCTTTCTACACTAACTAACCCTACAGGTGATCCTGGAATGGCGACAGCTGGCACTGGAGATATCCTTACAGGGTTAATTGCTTCGCTTCTCGCTCAAGGACTCCCTACAAGGGAAGCTGCATCCCTAGCTGTATTCCTCCACGGACTTGCCGGCGAACATGCCGCTGAAGAAATGACCTCTTACGCCATGACAGCCTCTGATCTCCTTTACCACTTCCCAGAAGCTTTTAAATTCCTTGCAACATGAAATTAAAGAAAAACAGGAACCGTTCTTACTTTAAGCAAATAACGGAGCGGGAATGGATTTAGAAGTTTATAAAAAACAGCTTGCTCTGGAAGCAGCTACATTCACGCATATCAATCACGCTGATACCATCATTGCAGAAGTCTATAAAGTCGTTATGCCTGACAAAAAGCCTTTCATTTTAAAGATTTGCCCTCGCATTGATGATTACCATCGAGAGGTACTCTTTCTTCGTCAGCTTAAAGGCTGCATCCCTGTACCGGAGATTATTGCTACTATTGAACCCTCAAGCAGTTATTTCGGCGCCATTTTAATGGAGTACGTGAAAGGGGAACTTTTGAAAGATGAAAATTGGTCAAATGACCTAGCTTTTGAAATTGGTGTCGCTTTGGCTCATCTTCATAATAACCAAACAGATGGATATGGAGACTTAACAAAGCCCAAGGCTTTAGTTCGAGAACCAAATTTATACTTCAATGAAAAGTTTCAAGAAGAGCTTGATGAATGCAAAGGACATCTTCCAGAGAATCTTATTGAGAAATGTAATATGTATCTTGACAACTATCAGAATCTTTTAGCCAATGTTGATGGACCCTGCATAGTGCATCGTGATTTTCGACCAGGAAACATGATCATTTGGCACGGTAGTTTACAGGGCATTATTGACTGGGCTGGTGCTCGTTCTGGATTTGCTGAACAGGATTTTTGTGCAATAGAGCATTTTAAAAGGGCTCCTCACTCAAAATACAAGCAAGTTTTCCTAGAGGGTTACTCTAGCATTCGCCCCCTCCCAAATTATCAATTAATCATGCCCTTACTCCAATTAGGAAGGGCTCTTGCAGTGATTGGATATACCTTCAAAAGCAAAACATGGAACAATAGTAATTCAAGTTTGTATACCGTCAATCGTCAGTTTCTAGATTCATTCAATTTTCTTGCTAATTCAATTCAATAATGTTTTCCGTAAAACCACAAAAAGTCTTCAAGGGCGAAGACTACGAAAGTATTCGGCAGCGTTTTCAGATTCCTGAACAGCAATTTTTGCTCTGGCAAACATCTCTTTTTCATATTTTTCCATCAATGATGGCCAGTCGATGGATTCCTGAGAGGCTGTTAGTAGGGCCGATAGTAATCTAGCATCTTCCAGTACATTACTTCCACCGAGACCTCGCTGTGTGGGCATCGAATGAGCTGAATCTCCCACGAGAGTCACTCTGCCTGTTGGAGCCATTGGAAATTGTGGAGAGTCAGAAAACCTAGTAGTGCGTATAAACCAAGGGGCCATAATCGCCTCTGGCGGGGTATCGTAAACGAGTTTTTTCAAATTCTCATGCCAAGGTTCATTTCTCATCAACTGCTTGCAATGGTCTAATATTCTGATGCGACTCTGCAATCCTTGATCGAATTGATACCTAGGGGCTTTCAAATCTTCTATTTTTTCTGTAAATGCCCAAAAAACGGTAGGACTTCTGTCATTACGTTCCGAAAAGCACACTCCCAGGTAATGTGAATTAGGTCCCAGGTAATGAACCAACCCTATTTTATTGAGTGGAAGAAGTGTGTTCCATTTGGATGTTCGCTCAATTTCCCCTCCTAAAGTGGCAAGAGTACTTTCAATTACAGTGGGAACCGATCCAAGTCTATTTTGGTATACTATTGGTAAGAGTTCTCTTACAGTTGATGCTCCTCCATCACACCCAACAAGGAGATCCCCGACGGCATATGACCCATCTTCAAAATGAGCAATTACGTTGTCACCATCATCTTCGAACATGACAAGACGCTTACCCCATTCAACATTGACCCCTTCTTGCAAAAGACTCCTCAATTCCGAGCGAAGAAATGGGACTGCTGCATCTTGACCTTGAGGAACACTGAAAAAAGCCTCCATTTTTTCATTTGCGCAAGTATATCCATCACCCACATCAGTAGCCTTGGCCATGGAGACCTTGCTCATTTTTTCAGGCGTCAATAACATGTTTAGTGCGCTCATTCCGAGCGCGCGAATTGAAATACGATATCCCTGAGATCTACTTGTAGGACTTTCATCTCTTTCAAAAACTGAGACATTAAATCCATCTCTGATAAGCCCTTGAGCCAAAGCCAATCCACCAAGTCCCGCGCCAATAATTAGTATTTTTTCATTTCTTTTTTTCTTCATTTAACCACCTTATTTCCGATTCAAGATGAGCTAGTCCATACCTCAATGCCTTAAGACGAATTGTCTTACGAGGCGAATCAGCTATCCCATCGAGTCTCTCCTCGATTTTTTTGTATTCTTCATGCATCTTTTCAACTTTTTCTAATCTTTCTTGAAACAACCGGACTAGCTCCTTTCGATTGGTGACAAAAAAGAGTTTAAGCAAAAATTCATTACGTGGAGTTTCTTCACTCGTTGGGGCCTTAAGCCAAACTCGAAACTCCTTTTGTCCAGCTTCTGTGATAGAAAAAAACTCTTTCTTTTTCTTTCCCACATAAACAATCTCAGAGAGCACCTTGCCTTCCTTTGCCAGAACTTTCAGCATCGGATAAATTGTCGAATCTGATTCTCTCCAGAAATAGACTGTTGATCTCCTCATAAGGGATTTGATCTCATATCCTGTGGCTGGCCCTTCAAGGAGCACACCCAAAATCGCATATCTTGTTTTATTGACTAGTCGCATAATAATACCCAGTTTCTGGGTATTATTACACAACAAGCCTTTTATTGACAACTCATATTTTGGCCTGGTTCAAATGAGGGTTACATTTTTGACTGGCTTTGCCGCTTTGCGGCAAAGCCAGTCAAAAATGTAACCCTCATTTGAACCAGATTTTAGAAAACTTTCCGTAGATGCCTCTACCGCTCGTCGTCAATTTGAGATGACCTTGCTCTTTAATCGTATTTTTTCTTTGCAACGATCTTGATTTGCTATATCATGCCCAACTTGGTATGAGGAGATGGAGGTCGTTATAAATGATTTGGCAATATTTGTTTTTAACTCTATTCCTACTTCCTCGCCTTATCTGGGGATTTGATGAACATGAATCGTCACAAATCCAACTTAGGATAAAGGCTGAGTGGGATAAACACACCGAGTGCGTTAAGCAATTCCAATCTCTAGATGCTACAGATCAAGAAAAAGCACTGTTGATCCTCAATAATGCCATCAGTAGCTGCGAAAAAGCTATTAAATATTGCGATCAACTACTCAACGACATCGCACGCCAACCTAAGAAAAAAGCTATCAAGCCATGGAGAGTTGAACTAAAATCGATCTGTGAACAGTACAAGCAAAATCTTATCACAGAAATAGAGGCCATTCGCTCTGTTACCATTCAAATCGAAGGCAATATTGTCGTTGATAAAGCGGCTACTCTGTACCAGGAGAGCATTAAAAAAGCAGATCTAGCAGCTCTCAGAAAAACATCCCTACATCGATCTCTACATGATATAAATGGAGTCATAAGCGAATTAAATGCAATCGCCACTGATTACGATTCTATTGTCAAAGACCTAAATATTGCTTTGGCATTAATAGCTCCTTATCTTCATCTACAAGACTGTAGGGACATTTTTAATGATGCTTTGCATAAGTACCAAGCCTTAGCAAACCAATACCGTCAAGAGTCTATAGATTGGCCTCTATGCGCACAAAATCAAACAGAACTTTTAAAACAGCATCTAATACTGCTCAAAGAAGAAGCTGATTTATTTAATGCCAATGGACTCCACATAGCCCAACACGAAACAGAAATAGAGATGTTGGCTATATTAGCAGAATTAGCGCAAATTACGACAGGAGTAGAAGCAGCAGAGTTTAGGAATGAGTGGGAAGGGGTACAACAACGCACAGATTCCTTTGAAGAACCACAAAATGATGTGATTACACTCTTTGAACATGAAGAACAAGAAAGAAAGGATGACTTTTTTAAAGATGCTTTCCTCATGCAGTCTTTGCCATGTACTTCATCTTTTTCCAATATTATCCCTTTGGATGGTCAGCGTGAAAAAGACAAACATTTTGTGGTGTATACAGAGCAGTTTTATCGTTTTTTCATTAAACAAGATAGACCTATTTCAGAACTCCACTTTCAGGTCTATGAAGAAGAACAATTGATTCATACAGAATCAGTGGCTTTGCCATTTTCAAATGCACGTGGATGGGAAAATTATTTAAAAAACGGCTTAATATTCATCCCTGAAACACAATTGCAGGCATGTTTTGGATTAGATTTGCGTTTTAACTTCGTCTACGACTCCTCTGGAACCTTCTTAATGATCCTTTCTCAAAGAGGGAATAATCCACGCTATCGACTTATTGTTTCATTAGGCGACCAGGTATTGTATCAATCGCGCTTTGTAATTCCGCCGCCATGGCAATTAGAGGCTCTGCGCACGCCCAGCACATTTACTTCATTCTCTCCAATAAAAAAAGAACCTCCACCACACATTCTTCTCACCACAAATCAAAAGAAAAGCTTCGTCCAAGAATCTCTTAAATTTCCTACGGTTGATTCTCTTATTGATGAACTCAAAAACGACCCAATGGCAATTGCTCAATATGTTCAACATGAAATCGCATTTGTAGATCCATTTTGCGAGTGGCATGGCAATACGTTTTACGCCTCGCCCATCCATCGTAGTCCCTATGTAACTTTGATGGAGCAGCAGGGGTCAGCTTGGGAACAGTGCAACCTTCTTGTCTATATGTTACGAAAAGCGGGATACAAAACTTTCTACTTCTTGCCGGAACGATGTTCTCTACCAAAAGATAGTTTAGAACGATTATTATTCATGAAAATATCGCATCATCAAAAAGAAGTTTCTCTTCAATACCCTGGAGTTGTTTTCTTTGATGGCAATGAGTGGATTTCTTTATTTCCATGGATGAAAGAAATTGAGGTGCACGAAGGGTATGACATCTATCACTTACTTCCTAATGAATACGCTTCTGCAGGTTCATGGATCTTACATTACCTCAAAAATGATCCGAATATTCTTAAACATATTGGCTCAGATGGAGATGACTCAGCTGGCATACTTTTTCAACGCTTCGCCGAAGAATATGTGCAAAAGCAAGGACTTTCCATGCATGATGTGGGAATTCAACGAACACAGCTGAAAAGGGCATTCGCCTCTTGGAACGACTTTCCACGGCCAAAAACGCCTCATTCTACACAAGTAATCTCGTCGCTTAGCGAGATTCCCAATCTCTTAGCAACCGTTAAAATAGAAATTTCATCTAATAATCAACATCTATTACTTCCAGCGCAATCTTATCCACTAATCAACTTAGGCGGCGAAACAAATTCGATTTCTTTCACTTCTCAAGACGATCAAGACTTCATTCATCTTCATTTGCCAGGGAATAATGTAAAACTATCTTCCAAACTCAATCCAACAGATAATCTCTTCAATATCAAAATCGATTATAGCGCTCCGCTTCAACGCGATTGTCTTCAACGAGAACACACATTTACATTTAGTCGAGGCACCGCAGCAGCTTTATGCTTCCAATTTGGAGCAACCAATGCAAAATTAGCAAATGAGCAATATGATCGATTTTCCAAAGAAAAACAAGAAACAAACCGATTGACAGAGCTTTTAGGCTTTGTCGGAGCATCGTATTTCGAAAAGTGTAGCAGAGCAGCTCATACACTAGCTCTTTTGCATAAAATGCCATCTCCAATATATCTTGCTTTTGGTCTATCCAAAATGACTCCTAAAGAAGATTCTCTTCTACCCCAGGTAGATATGTTTCTGTTCAATCACTCTCAGCATCTAAATAGATCTCAATGTGGATCATTGATCCTGCTTGATTCTTCCTCCAATGAGCATCAAGTCTTACGCGATATCTTTGATGACCCACACGCCGTCTCTACAACCAAGCTTTTACAGATTGCACACAAAGAAAACGGAGGATTTCTTACATTCACTGCTTCGAATTTTGAAATGGCTAATCAAGCTCCAGAAGCTGCGCAAACTATTTATTCTTCAAATATTAAGGACTTAAATTTAAGAGAATTGCCTAATTGCTCTCCTGAGCAATGGAAGTTACTCCAAAAAACTTTAGATTCCAGTACTTCTTTGGGAGAATGGTCACAGGCTTACATTACCCCTGGATTGATTGCTAACAAGAATGACTCCTATGAAGAGATCGCTGCGTTTATTTTCTCTCCAACATCAGGCTATGCTCTTATTTCTAGCAATCATCTTGTGATGAATGGAGGATTAGGATCTCCGTTGTCCGATGACTGGATGTTTTTTCTTTCCCAAGAATGCATTTATGATGACGAGGGTCGTTCTATTCAATATGCGACGTCTTTGCCTGCATTGGCAGGAATTTCTTATGCAACGGCACAATCTGATGTCCGATTAGAGCATAAATCCATATGGCAAGGAGTCGCTGATCCTGTGGATACGATAACAGGGGCTTTCTATGTTGATGAGATTGACCTCGCCTTACCAGGTCCATTCCCTTTGACTATCCGACGTAATTACAATAGTCAAAATCCACTACCCGGCAATGTAGGGATCGGATGGAAATTGAGCTTCAATCCCTTTCTCATTGAACAGGATGGAAAACGTTTTATTGCTGAACTCGATGGTTCCATGATTGCATATCGCTACAATGAAGATCATGCTCGTTGGGAAATTTTTCCTGAAGATAATCCCGATCTATTTAACTTAGGCAATCATCCATTTGCTGCCTATATGCAAGATAATACTCTGTATGGCAACGATGGTTCTAAGCGGCTTTTTGAGAATGGCTACCTTAAACAATGGATAGATGCTCAAGGAACAGTTCTTTCTTTTGTTTATGAAAAGGACCGACTTACTCGCATTGAAAGTTCATATGGGAATTTTTGTGGTTTTCATTATCACTACAATGGATTTATTTCAGAAATTTATGCAAAAGATGGTCGACGTGTCACATACGAGTACAATTCACAAGGTGATCTTATTCGAGTGACACTGCCTAATACAGCTACAATTACTTATGAATATGATAAAGAGCATCGTATCATTCGCGAGACCAGACCAAACGATAAAGTGTTAGAAAATACTTATGATGTTCAAGGACGCGTGATGACACAAAGAACTCCATCTGGCCCGCGTCAAGAAATGGTTATTACGGCAACATTTGAATATGCTGATGGTGTGACCAAAGTCATGGATGCTGGCGGTGGCACCACAATCTACAAAATTTTTAATAAGCAGATTTATCATATTACAGATCCTCTTGGAGCCACCATCAGCCAAACATGGTTCATTGATGAATATTCATGGTTCGATCCAGAGATAGAACAAATCCAAATTTGTAACGAAACTGCCGGCTCTGTTAGAGCACTAAAGTCAATGACTGATAAAAGAGGACTTGTTACTTCCTATGGCTATGATCGTGCAGGGAATTGCATCTTGGAAACCCTAGAAGGCACAGACTTGACAGGTTCTGAAGACACCTCCATGACAAAAACACTTGTATATAACGACAAGCATCTATGCATAGAAAATGAAGTCAATGGGCATCGCACCTTCACACACTACGACGATACGTATCCGTATCTTCCCAAAAGAATTGAAATTTACATAGAGAATGAACTTCTCTCCTTTTCCGAACTAACTTACAATATGCTGGGGCAGTTGGTGCAAGAAAATCATAATGAAGCAATCACTCTTTGGCAATACAATGCACAAGGTTTACCATCTAAATCTACCCACAAAACGGGCACAAATGATCCAGATGTTGTGAGAGAATACATTTATAATCCACAGGGAAAACACATCAAAATCATTGCTTCAGACAGCATCCAAGAAATTGATTATGATATCATGGGGAATGAGATTGCGTCCAAAATACATTCTCCATCTAAAAAACTTATCACTGCTACTTATACAGGATACAACCTCAATCAGGATATCACTTGGAAACAAACAGCGAATACAGATGATATTACTTTTATTGACTACAATGCCGATGGAAGAATCAAAGCTATCAGAAAAAGTTTAGGCAGCGGAAAATATGCCTATTCACTCTATGACTATGACACAAGAGGCTATCTTATTGAAGAGACTGACCCTCGCGGCTACAGCACTTATCGTGATTACAATGCCCTAGGGCAAATAATAGCAGAAAACAAAGAAGGCATATCCACACACTTTAGCTATGAACCGGGGGGGTTGCTCAAATCCATTACATCGCCTTCTGGAGCCGAGACAAAATACGAATATACGGCCAACGGTCTGCTAAAAGCTGAGTATTATCCCGATGACACTGAATCTCATAAGACCTATGATTTATTTGGTAGAATGAATTCAGAAACAAAAAATGGTATCACTCGTTTGATTCAGTATGATGATGTGCATCATCGAATTATCTACATTAACGCAGCGACCGGAATCCAGGAAATTCATGAATTAGACTCTCGTGGCAATGTAATTCGCTTGATAGATCCTTTAGGTTACGTGACCAATACAACCTATGATCACCTCAATCGCATGACTTCGGAAACAACACCAACAGGAAGACAAACAACTTGGAGTTATCAAAATAATAAAGTCATTTGTAGTCAACCAAACGGCGAAATAGTCACCAACGTTTATGAAGGAGGGAATCTCGTCCTTTCAGAAACAATCAACACTCAGGGTAGCCTAATAGCCAAGACAGGTTATGCATTCGATCCTATTGAAAATTGCGAAACCATAACCCAAGGAAATCTGAAAACAATTACTTGGAAAAATAATCTTAGACTTCCCATTAAAGTCCAGCAAGGCGATCTCATTACGACTTATCAGTATGACGCTTGCGGCAATTGTATTCTTTCCAAAGATGGATCAGGGTATGCTACGAATCAGCAATTTGATGGACTAGCGCGTCTTGTTCAGAAACAGCTGCCAGATGGCACCATTTTAAGTTATGTTTATGATTCCGATTCGAACCTTATTGAATACCAATTGCCAAACAAAACAACCTGGCATGCAACCTACGATTCCATGAAACGGAAAAAATCTGAATATCTTCAAGCTAAATCAACAATATCTAACTTATGGAACTACGAATACAACAATGGATATCTCACAAAAACCGTCGATCCATCAAATCGTCAACATTCCTATTCTTATAACGCTCGTGGTCTTCTCATTCATGAGACGATAGAAAAAAACTATCGATCTTATAACTATGACGCCCGTGGTTTTCTCGTCAGTGCCATAGAAAACAATAACGATACAGACTCAGCTGTTGAACGTTCCTATGATCCTGATGGCCGTCTCATTTCAGAATCTATTTTCCTAAATGATACACTTATTCAAGAAACACAACAAACTTGGAATACTTCGGGACGTTCTTTACAAATTGGATCTCATGAACGTTCTTTTGTATACGAAAATCAGCGTTTAACACACTTAAAAACGCTTAATCTAGCTCTCAACTACACTTATAATCAAAGCGGAGCCCTCATAAATAAACAAGCGGGCCATATCGCTACCCATATAGACTACAACACTTCTGGATTACCCAAAATACGAACAACGAACCTGGAAGGAAACATCACCAAGGAACAGTTGTCATGGACGGCATCGGGGCGTTTAGCTGGCATTCAATCTTCAGAAAAACAAGAAGCCTTTACCTATAATTCTCGTGGCTATCTAATCTCAACTGAATCCGAACAATACAAATTCGATTTTGAGAAAGTAGGAACCGGAGTAAGAACTGCCGCCAACACTTCGCAAGTAGCCCCCAACGGCCTTGATGATTTTAGTAGAATGATTCGCTCTATAGAAGGTCAAACGACAGTCTCTACCGTCTATGATGCCATGGGACAAGTAATTGTTCATAGTGACAACATCTACAAATGGGACACATGGGGCCGATTGATTAGCATTCACACACCATTCTCTCAGTGGACTGCTTCGTACGACGCCTTTGGAAGGCGATTGCAAACTCGCTACACAACCGACGATCAAACATCACTCACCACTTCTTTTTATGATCCAGCCAAACAATTTCAAGAAATTGGAGTCAAATGCAACGAAAAAACCTTTTGGAAACTTTATGGGGCCTCTAATTGCGATGCTATAGAAGATGAGACTGGAGCCTCAGCCATTTTGATTCACGATAGCTTAGAGCATCTCACCCAAGTTGTCACTCCACATCAAACTTATCAAAGTCGCGCTCCCCCCTCCCCATATGGCCCTCAAGCTCCACCGGAATTCCCAAATGATTTAGTTTCTTACGCTCAGTCGCTTAATTGGCATAGCAGTTCCCAAGACCCAACAGGACTCATCTGGTTAGGTAAACGCCACTACAATCCCATCACAGGACGCTTTCTCAGTCCTGATTCAGTTTCTTACCCCTACTGTCTCGATCTCTATACCTATGCCAATGGCGATCCTGTTAACTATATTGATCCTGATGGACGATTTGCTTCTGCCGTTTACAACACAGCTGTGTATGGAGAAACATACTATCGAGAAGCATTAAATGACGTCGCAGCAGATTATGCCAATCGAAAGTTAACTAATTCCGGGTTTTATTCCGTCGGTGAGTTTCGATTAGCAAAAGGAGCTATAGGCCTGACAAATGGAATAGATACATTCCTTATAACGGGACTGTCATATGCATCAATTCTTAGTAAATATGCTGATGGTGCTTGTGTAGATCTCACCTATAATCAAACTCATGGGCCAGCGGTAGACTGCATGGAATGTTTAGTTGGATATTATGGGTTTCACACACCTCCTGTACAATACTTAAAAAATAAGTGGGAACTCTTGATTGCCATGAATGAACCAGACGTCAAGTTTTTAGAATTCGCTCATAGTGGCGGTGCTATTCATCTCCTTAACGCTTTATTATCTTCTCCCGAGTCGGTTCGTCAACGAATTATTGCTGTTGGAATAGCTCCCGCAGTCATTATTCCAGAAAAATTATGTTACAAGTCATATAACTACAAAAGTTGGCGGGACTTTGTGACATTCTGCAACGTATCGGGATGTTTTAAGTATTGGAACGAACTTACAATTTTAGACCCTGCCCCCGGTGCAGACCTCCTCGACCATGGACTTTTAAGCAAGACCTTTGCACCGACGATAAAAGAAATTATTGATGGATACTTGAAAACAACAAAAGGGATAAAATGAATACAAAATACATAGTGTTGATTATTTTTTTATGTCTTACCGTCTATGCTTGTTCTAATGATAATGACGAGCTCGATTATTGCCAAATGGCACATCGAATTACCAATCAAACGGCAAGAAAATTAGAAAAAGAGAAGAAACTTCATCTGATTGGAACCGGTGGGGGAATGATGTATAATGTCAGAATGATGGCAATGAAGTTTTATTTCTACAAAGAACTCGATTTAGTTACTGTTAGAGAGCTAATGGTTTATACAATCAATACCTATCTAAATGCAATTAATGAAGATGAGGAGATTAGACCATATCTTTGTGAATTTCCTTTTACAGTAAAAAATATAGAAATCACAATTTTTCCCAGAAAAGCCGATAATAGCGATCCATCTCCCGGAAATCTTTACTATGTTACTTCTGACGATGGAATTTTAGGATACTATATTGAAATCGAAGAATCTCGACAATTAATTCATGAAGAAACATTCGCAGAGGCGCAACGTATCGTATTGCTTGAATCTGAAAACTCAAAAAACAAATCTACAAGGAAGTAACTTAAACATGTACATCATATCTTCATTGCTAACAGTCATCGTAACAGTATTGTTAAATAATAGCGTTCAGGCCTCTGTTCTAGATGTTTATTTGCCTCAAGAGATATTGATGCTTAAACTGCCTAAAAATGAGGCTGAACAGTGGAAATCCATAGGTAGGCACGCAACAAGTCTAGAAGGACTTGTTGAATATATTCCGCTAAAGCAAACTCCGGCGGATTGGACAGATCTTATTGTCGTTCAATATATTAATTTTTCAAATAGAAAATTAGAAACAGCAAACCCCATTGATGAAATCTTAGATCTAATAAAAACAACAACAATTAATGCCTATCCCAATAATAAGGTAACATGGAATGTAATTAAAAAAGCTCACGGAGAAGCTCTCTACGAATGGATTTTACATTCACAAAGTGATACAACTCCTCCTCAACATGAAATTGCCCGCATTTTCTATCATATGAACAATGTCCATCGCATTGGATTTACACACAAAAATGAAACGATGAGTACCGATGATAGAAACAAGTGGATTTCGCTGCTATCTCAATTTGTTTCATTTGTTTCTCAAACAGACCCGAATTTTCCATTAGAAGAATTGTCCCTAATAGCTAGACCTACCGACTCAATAGACTATGGGTCCAATTTCAAAGATTGGAAGGTCACTGATAATTGGATGTTTAAAGATAATGTTCATAGCTTTACAATCATTCCTCCGGGCCATAATGAAAACTATGTCACTGAATGCTTAGAAGTAACAAGCTTGCGAAGAAGTTTGGAGGCTGAAGTATTAAAAATGGATCAAGCTTTTTTGGTTGAAAAAGATTTCATTAAAAAAAAATTGACCAAGGAACCTGAAATTCAAATTTTGGAAAAATCTACAAGAGAAATTATCTATACTTATCAATACCCTCATGACAATTTGATAGTGACCGAAATTGTCAGAATTCGAGCAACACCAAATGTTTATTTATCGATACACTATAAAAAAGGACTTCCTAAAGCGCTCTCTCAAACAGAAATCTTAGAAAAGAAAAAACAAATAGAAACTATTAAATATAAAGCAAAATAAGCGTCGGAGTTACCCCCATAATGAATAAGCAACTTATCGTCTCTGTAGGCCTAATAGAACGGGACTCGAAATTTTTACTCACACGTCGAGTTTCTCCATTGCATCCTCAGTGGCATCATCGTTGGGAGTTACCAGGAGGCAAAATTTATCCGGAAGAAACTCCGGAGACAGCTTTACGCCGAGAAGTCTTTGAAGAGACAAACCTCAAAATCGAAAAACTCCGTTTGCTGGGCATCTACACTCAATACTGGAAAATGCCGACCGGCACACAACAAACATTTATTGTACTTTACCATTGTTTCGCCTTCCCCGGAGAAGTTATTCTAAATCCAGAAGAAAACGACGCCTTTTCCTGGGAAAACATGGAAGAAATTATGCAAAAGAAAAACTTATTGGATGGAATATCCGACATGCTCAAAAATCTATTCTTAAAAAATAATGAAATGTGGGTATTGACAAAAAAATAGCACTTGGAACATGATACTGTACTTCTTTATGGCGGTCGTAGCTCAGTTGGTTAGAGCGTTGGATTGTGGTTCCAAATGTCGCGGGTTCGAATCTCGTCGATCGCCCTTCTTTTCTTCAAAGGTTTTTTGTGACAACGTTAGACGCCATTATTCTGGGTCTGGTGCAAGGAATAGCAGAATTCCTTCCCATCAGCTCCTCGGGCCATCTTCACCTTTTTGAATATTTCCTTGGGTTCAAAAATCTAGACCGCTACATCTTATTCGATCTAGCATGCCACCTAGGTTCTCTGGTTGCCATTTTTATTATTTTTTTCCAACCGATAAAAGAACTGTTTGGTCCTAAAAAAAAACGCTTTTTGCAACTCATCGTCGCTACTCTGCCCCTCTTCCCCCTCGTTGCTCTGATGGCGCCAATCAAAGTTATTTACGCAGACCCTAGCTACCTTGGCTTTTTCTTTCTGTTGACCTCAGCTATTTTATTTTTAGGAGTCCGTTACGGAAAAGAATCCCACCTGGCAGCCCAACGACAAAATAGCTGGCGTGACGCATTTTTGATTGGACTATGGCAAGCTGTGGCTATATTGCCAGGAATCTCGCGAAGCGGATCGACAATTTCCGGAGCCCGTCTTCTCGGTTGGGAAATGAAAACCGCTATTACATTCTCATTTTTACTTGCTATTCCGACAATTTTAGGAGGTACCACACTTGAAGTCATCAACTGGTACCGCCATCCTGAATTGCTCGAACCACTCCCTTCAGAACACTATATCGTCGGATTTTTCGTCTCGTTAGTCACTGGACTGGCAGCATTAAAGCTTCTTTTTTATATTGCTTCTGAAAATAAATTTTACTATTTTTCTTGGTATTGCTTATTTTTAGGACTTGCCACTACAGCCTATTTTCATTTATTGTGATGATTGGAGGTAAATATGGCTGCTAAAAAAACTAGTAAAAAAAATGTCGCCGCCGAAAAAAAAGCGCCAAAAAAAAATCTCTCTGAAATTCACGGCCTATCTTTATTTATAATCGGCGTTGCCGCGCTCATTAGCCTTATTAGCTTCTCTCTTCATTCCCTTCATACACAGAATCTACTGGGAATTGTTGGTTATGCAATCAGTTGGACGCTAACCGCTATTTTTGGAGTGAGCAGTTATCTAGTCATTTGCTATCTAGGGTGGATCGGCTGGCGTCTAATGTTTAAAAAGTCACTTAATTCATTGTTTACAAAGACATTATATTTTATTTTAGCCATTGTCTCTTTATCTATTCTATTAAATCTCTTCGAAGACCGTTATCCAGCCATCGGTGCCGAAGTCAATTCTTTCTTCTATGGAAGTGTATCGGCTAGAAAAACGCACTACCACTTAGGAGGAGCTCTCTTTCACTACTTCTACCGCGACATGCCGGGATTTAATTTACTCTACATCTTCAATGCCGTTGGGGTCGCCATTGTTTTCTCCGGCACACTGCTTACCAGTTTAATCCTTCTTATTAAAATCAACCCTCTTAACCTTTTAGCCAAAATCAGACTCCCTTCTTCCAACAAATCAACTTCCTTAACACCTGCTCCTGCAATTATCGTTAACTCCCCTTCCCTTCCTTTTAAAGCCGAGCCCGTAAAAGAAAAGGAAAAAGAAAAAGAACCAGAAAAACAAGAGGATAGCGACTTCTTGCGTTATGTCAAACTGCGAATGCCTGGAAGCACTCCCTCCCCTTCTGTGACTAATGAACTGCCGGCACAAATGCAAAACGAAATGTTAGCTATCCATCCTAGCAATAACCTTAAATCACGTCCATCTCTCTCAAATAAAGCCCTCACAGAGAAACAAGAACCACCGCTAATCAAAGAAAACAAAACTCTGGAGCCGATTGTTCCTCCACCGAAATTGACGACGTCATCGGTACCTACTGCAAATGATAAACGAGAGGCTGCAATCTCTGCTCAAAGGGTTCATAATGGAGATTTCACCTCCTACCGCTTACCTAGCTTAGCCCTTCTGACAAATGCGAAAAAGCTCGATCACTCCTCTCTCAAAAAAGATCTTCGTCGCAAAGCTGAAGTCCTCGAAGAAACTCTACTAAGCTTTGGAATCGAAGCTAAAGTCGGACAAATCAATTGTGGTCCAACGATTACTTCTTTCGAAGTCCATCCTGCCATCGGCGTCAAAGTGCAAAAAATCAAGACGCTTGAAAATGATATTGCCCTCAACATGGAAGCAAAATCCATCCGAATCATTGCTCCAATACCGGGAAAAGCAGCGGTTGGAATAGAAGTTCCCAACGCACAGCCTGAAGAAGTGGGCTTTAAAGAGATGCTTGCAGCCTATCAACAATCGGGAAAGAAATTTCACATTCCCGTCCTTTTGGGAAAAGCTGTCAATGGCGAATATGTGATGAGCGATCTCACCAAAATGCCCCATTGTATCATTGCTGGAGCTACGGGGTCTGGAAAATCAGTATGTATTAACACCATTGTGATGTCGATCCTCCTCAACGCCAAGCCAGATGAAATTAAATTGGTGATGGTCGATCCCAAAAAAGTTGAGCTAACGCCCTACACACGCCTACCGCACATGCTGGCTCCTGTGATCACAGAGCCACAAGGGGCTTGTGCAGCGCTGAACTGGCTTGTAAAAGAGATGGAAAAGCGATATGAGCTTCTCAAACAGATCGGAGCTCGCAATATCGAAGCATTTAATGGGCGCACCATCGATAAAGAATTCGAAGCAAAATTAGGAATTGAAATTCCGGAGCGTCTTCCTTATATTGTAGGAATCATTGATGAACTAGCGGATCTAATGATGGTAGCGAGCAGCGATATCGAAACCCCTATTGCTCGCATTGCTCAGATGGCACGAGCCGTGGGTATCCATCTTATTTTAGCAACGCAACGCCCATCGAGAGAGGTGATTACCGGACTGATCAAAGCCAACTTCCCAACGCGAATTTCATTTAAAGTGTCGAGCCGCGTCAATAGTATGATCGTTCTCGATGATGTTGGAGCAGAGACATTACTAGGCAATGGCGATATGCTATTCCTACCTCCAGGCTCATCACATTTAGTGCGAGCGCAGGGCGCTTTTATCCGCGATGAGGACATCAACGCTGTCGTTAAGTCCATCACAGATCAGGCTCCTGCACGCTACCTAATTGAATCTTTTGACAGAATGGGACAAATAGAAATATCTGAAACAGAAGAAAAAGAAGAACCTGGCGATGCACTATACTCCCAAGCTTTAGATGTCGTTTTAAGCACTGGCAATGCGTCGACAACATTCCTACAAAGAAAACTAAAGGTCGGTTATGCACGCGCAGCAAGCCTGATTGATATGTTAGAAAAAAAAGGAATCGTAGGACCTGCAGAGGGAAGCAAACCGCGTAAGGTTCTCGGTTCTCGTGGTCCTAAAGATGACAACGATGATAATGACGAAGGATAACACCTATGAAAGGATTTTGCCCTCTGGCCTCTGGTTCGAAAGGAAACTGCATTTATCTAGGGACTACAAACACGAAAATTCTCATTGATGCGGGACTCAGCGGCAAAGCGATCATCAGCAAACTCAATGAAATTGATGTCGATATTGGCGATATCGATGCTATCCTAATCTCTCATGAACACTCAGATCACATCCAGGGGCTCAAAGTACTAGCTTACCGCATGGGAATTCCCGTTTTAGCCAACACAGAAACAGCTAAAGGGATTGTAGAACACTTTCACGATTGCCCTAAGTTTAAGGTTTTTTCTACGGGAGAAACATTCGAATTCGGCGACTTAGAAATTCATCCTTTTAGCGTGCAGCACGACACGTTGGATCCAGTTGCTTTCACGATTCGGACTGAAGGATTGAAGTTGGGGTTTTGCACTGACTTAGGCTTTGTCACATCTCTTGTTGTCAATCAGTTAAATCACTGTGACTATCTTTATGTAGAATCCAATCACCAACCCTCAATGGTACACGCCTCATCGCGGCCGATGATTTACAAACAACGCGTTTTGGGACGCACAGGGCATTTATCAAATGAAGCTTGCGGGCAGCTATTAAGCCAAGTTGCTCATCCCAATTTAAAACATGTACATCTAGCCCATCTTTCAAGCGAATGCAACACTCCTGAAGTTGCTCTTGATGTCGTTCAAACAATATTAAGAGAAAGGGGGATCACACTTGACATGTGCGTTGCCCCACAACATATGATCGGCAGAGCTATCAGTTTTTAACTAAACAAACCTTTAATTTTATCCATAAAGGTTTTATGTTTGGGGAGGTTACTTGGGCCTTCAAGCTTGCTAAATTCGATGAGAAGCTCTTTTTGTCGGTCGTTTAATTTTGTGGGCGTTTCGACAAAAACTTTAACTAAAAGATCCCCTTTACCATGCTTGTGGACGTTAGGAAATCCTTCTCCTTTGACTCTAAAAACTTTACCATTTTGGGTTCCCTCTGGGATCGTAATACGACATGTGTGATTAAAAAGAGAAGGAACTTCTTTTTTACAACCTAAGCT
>Ga0207113_1109_pt1 | contig 24677 bp, 29 predicted proteins | sample Alteio_BWMinHeat_69_FD_153559 | JGI IMG/M metagenome (GOLD analysis project Ga0207113, IMG submission 153559) | Enriched cells from forest soil in Barre Woods Harvard Forest LTER site, Petersham, Massachusetts, United States -... | ecosystem: Environmental > Terrestrial > Soil > Temperate forest >... | reverse complement strand
CGCATAGCCTGTATATAAAAGTCTTGGACCTAAGCTCATGATTGAAAAAGGGATACAAAAATATGAAAATTTATTTTGTATCTATCAATGACCCAACGCACCTTCTCCTGATAATTGCCATTATTTTTCGTTGAGACCCTTCATTGGCCCTCAACGCTTGATTCAATTATTAGGAGGTTATGCACAAGTCATAACTTATTAAGACTAAGTATGCTCGGGGCTGGACTCGAACCAGCACGGGATTGCTCCCAAGAGATTTTAAGTCTCTGTAGATGTATTGACGAGCACAAACCAGAATACATAGGAACAACTCACTAAACCAGTTACATAAGCCGCAATTATGCTAGTTGATACCTATTTGTGCCAGTCTTTTTTGGCCGAGTGCGTAAATTTTGCGTAAATTCACCAATTCAACCAAAGATCAACCAGAAAAAAATCAGCCACAGCAACCCCTATCATGTATAACGGAATTAGACACGACCGCCTACTTTTAACATAATTTTGTTTTGAATAACGAGACCACATTAAGTATATCGTGACTGGTATAGAAAATGGGACGCAAAAACATAAAAATATGATCGACCCCCCAGCTAAAGGCGTCATCCTAGGGCCGTCAAAAACAAGCACAGATACAACAGCATACGCAAACGACAATGGAAATAAAAGCAAGTAAGCAATTGTTGTGGGTACAAGTATTGCTTTAGTGCTTTGCCGATGTTGCTCCTCATAAGAGAGAGGACTATTCTCTAAACAATCAGTATCCACTTCTTCCCTATGAGAAGCCTCTTCTTGCTGATCACTTGCTTTATTCATTCCAAGATTCCTTTGTTTTGTATCTATCAATAACCCAACGCACCTTCTCCTGATAATTGCCGTTACTAAATGAATGCTCTAAGGAACTTTCAGCTTCCACAGTGGTTACATTGCTAATTTTTTTGAATTCAAGTTCGTAATACTTACGACGCTCTCGCGCATACTTGTTCAGACCAGAGGGATCTAAAGTATCCAAAGTATTAATTGCATCTTCAAAAGCCAAATCTCGAATAATCTCATCTAAGCTCAAACCTGCTTTAACCCCTTCATACCTCCTCATCACAAAGTACTGATGATTCATTGATCCTAAACGCGGAATCAAATCCGCAACGCTAATGTAGTTGTGTGATGCATGATGAGCAAAGTGCGGTGGAATAAAATCCCACCCTCCAAATGTAAAAACCCGAATCTTCTTTCGATCACGCTCAGACAAAAAAGAAAGAGCATGCTCAGCAATCGCAGCTCCCTGACTATGAGCAAAAATAATAACTGGGGGATGGTGTTTATCTCGCGCAGACAACGCAAGTAAATGCAGTAAAAATTTAACTGCATTTCCGACAATTGGAGTACTAACTCCCGTTTTGAATATCAAACAAACTGAAAAATCTTTCATTCCACCATAGGCACTATCATTTTGCAGTGAAATAACCTGCTCACCCCCAGCTGCCCGAGAAATTAAATACGAAGACTCTACTGCATCGTCGCGGCTGTTCAAGACTCCGTTGATGAAACCCCACACACATTGCCCTTCCGTTTTTGTACCAACCACACGAGCCAATAAATCTGATTCTTCAACACTTTCACAAAGCTGATCTCTATCCAATTCTATCATTTCCATACGGTAACCAGGTCTGGAGCGGATGTGTGAACTGCCATCTGCATTATGAACAATGACAGCATCAAGACGGTAGGTGTTAATCCACTCGATGGCCTCATCAAGACTTAGCGTGATGTCTATACCAATAAGGTATTTGATTTCTTGTTCCACATATTCTATTTTAGCACTAATCCGCGGTAACAAAGAAAATTCCTCATTTTCGACACGAACGTACCCACAAAGTTTCTCTATCGATGCAAGCAGGGCTTTAAACTGAGTTTTCTTCAACTTTTTCAATTTAATATCTGAGGATATCTCTAAAAGGGTGCTTAACTCTTTGCTAAACGTAGAAGATAACCAAGTATAATGTTCACCGATATTGTGCAAATCCCCTTCTTGCATTTTGTCTGACTGTAGCCAATCCTCCAGCGCCTTATGTCCATGCACAGATGATCCAAAAATGGCAAATGAATCCCAAGAGCCTATCGCCTCATTCCTACAGGCGTAGGGAGATAATCTTTTCAACATACCGGGGTTATTAATTCGCCACGCTACATTTCCCTTCTTAGCTACATACTTACAGTCAAGATCGTCGAGATAGACCACAACATCATCTTCTTTCCAGGCAAGTTTATACCGTGTATTCATGTCAAATTCTCTATAAATTTAAATTAACTATAAGTTTCTACATCTCTTATAGATGGAACTCAATTGTGCTGATCAATGCGTATTTATGCCACTTTTTTCTGATTAGTCCGTAAAATTTGCATAATTTCTTGAAAAATGTTTGATATCATGATACGGTAGGTTGCCCTTTGCTAATGTAGCTAAAGAAAATTAATAATTATTTTTAAAAATATAAACTTATGAAAATGCAACAACATACAATTAATCCTTTGGATATTCTTGCCCGTCTGAATTGGGGAGAAAATGACGACTTGGAATTTAAGTCCGGAAGAGGTGGTGTTCCATTAAGTTTATGGGAAACTTATAGCGCCATGGCAAATACACAAGGCGGTGTTATTCTTCTGGGTGTAGAGGATGATGGTTCAGTCTCAGGAATCCAAGACACAAACAGTATCAAAAAAGCATTCTGGAATACAATTAACAATAGGGGAAAAGTCAGCATTAATCTCCTCAAAAATGATGATGTCCAGGAAATAATGCACTCAAAAGGAACTTTGCTTGCTATACGTATTCCTCGAGCTACGCGTTATCAGATCCCAGTATTTATCGGACAAAATCCTCTTACGGGTACTTATCGACGTAATTTGGAAGGTGATTATCATTGCACAGAACGAGAAGTTGGCCGAATGCTTGCAGACCGTGCTGAAGAATCTGCAGATAGTCATATCCTTGAGTGTTTCACAATTGAAGATCTTGATCTTCCTAGTTTACAGCAGTACCGTCAGCGATTTTCCTCGCATAAGCCAACCCACCCATGGTTGAGTGAAGATGATAGAGGACTTCTTGGTAAACTCGGTGGCTGGCGTTCGTCCCGAATTAATGGTAAGCAAGGTTTAACCGTGGCGGGACTTTTGATGTTCGGTCGAGAGGAAGTACTTCGCGAAGTACTTCCTCAATATCATGTAGATTATCGTGAAAAGCTGTCTCTTAATCCTGAAATACGTTGGACGGATCGTCTCACATTGGATGGAACTTGGTCAGGAAATCTATTTCAATTTTATATACGCGTTGTTCAAAAATTGGCAGCTGAATTGAAACTACCTTTTCAATTGAACAGTGACTTATTCCGTAAAGGAGAAACTACCGTTCACGAGGCTATCAGAGAAGCTTTGGTGAATGCGTTAATTCATGCTGATTATCAAGGGCAAGGAGGCGTTGTTATTGAAAAATATAGAGATCGTTTTGAATTTGCCAACCCCGGCTCCCTATTAATATCATTCGACCAGCTACTACATGGCCATGTAAGTGAATGCCGTAATAAATCTTTACAAACTATGTTTACGATGATCGGAGCTGCTGAAAAAGCAGGTTCTGGAATAGATAAAATATTAATGGGGTGGAGTTCTCAACATTGGCGATCTCCTATGGTTAAAGAGCAAATGCAACCTGACCGTGTGCTATGGATATTACCCATGGTCAGCCTAATTCCAGATGAATCGCTTGTCCGATTAAAAGAGAAATTTGGTGCAGAATTCTCAAAATTTAATCAGTTAGAAATTCAAGCACTTGTAACGGCGGATATTGAAGGTAGCGTAAATAATGCTAGAATGCGCCAAATTACCAATAAACATTCGGTAGATATTACTAAACTTCTTCAAAATCTCGTCAGTCGAAATTTTTTGACTCAAGATGGACAAGGACGTTGGACACAATATTATCTTTCATCGGACTTGGACTCCCTACATAAAGATGTTCACTCCCTACATAATGAAAATCACTCCCTACATAAAGATGTTGACTCTCTACATAAGAGAAAAATTTCGGACAATACATGGGAAAAACTCATAGAAATTGCTAAGCCAGCAAAATTAAAAAAAAGACTACTTCCCAAGGAAATGGAATCAATTATTTTACAACTTTGTCAATACGATTGGTTAACTAGAAGACAGATAAGTGATTTTGTACAGAGAAATTCTGAAGGTTTACGTTCTAGATTTTTAGCGCCAATGGTTGAACATGGTCGCCTTCAACTACTTTATCCTGATAATCCAAATCGTACAGATCAAGCATATAGAGCTATAGTTGAATTAAAAACAAATGGTGAAAATCAACAATGATTGGTGCCGGCTATGTGTATCTGAGGGTGCTAAATAATTCGTTCATCTGTTCATTATATAATGAACAGATTGAGATAATGAACAGGCAAATGATGCGTTGAAGCTCTGAGAAAAAAAACTTGATCCAAGCCGGTCTGAAAGATAGAATAAATTTATGGAAACTCGATTTAATAAAGTCAAAAGACTTTTAATCAACCACCGAGAAGATCTATCCCGTCTTGGAGCCCGACACCTAGCGATTTTTGGATCTACTGCACGGGATGAAGCTACTGAAGATAGCGACGTCGACATATTGGTAGATTTTGATAGCGAAAAAGGTTTATTTGAATTTATGGACCTAAAGTTTTATTTGGAAGATCTGTTAGGTTGTGATGTAGACCTAGGAACTAAGAAATCCTTACGTCCTGCCTTGAAAGAAATAATTCTCAGCGAAGCAAAAGAAGTCTTCTGATTATAGACAATGACCCCTTCGGGGAGCATTTAGAACACTTCCAAGTCCAGAACATCAAGCTTACCATCGCCATTTAAATCAGTCTCATCCAAAGTTCCATTTTTTTCATGAATTTCGTAGAGCAATTTTAGATATTTACCCGCTACAACCCTCGACAATTCATCTTTCCTTTTGAGTCCATACCACTCATAAATCCCTTTTGCTCCCTTAGATGAATTGCATGTTCTACAAGCAAGGACGTGATTATCAGCAGTATCCGCTCCGTTTTTTGCACGCGGGATAAGGTGGTCCCAGGAAAGATCTTCAATCGCTCCGCAGTACTCGCAGCATTTGTATTCTGATGACATCTGTATCTTCAACTCGCGCAGGACAGAACTCATCTCTATCTCCCCCGGAGGCTAATAATTTCATCCTGCTCATAATAAACTGATAATTGGTGATTCCCGCGGAGAATGCAATGATTTTTGCGTACTGATAAAAAATTAGGCTTTTAATGTTTTTGACAATAGGGGGTGGCATAACGAACCTTTTGATGCATTCGATAATGCATATGAATTATTCAAAGTCTTCTGTTTTTAAAAGCGTCTTTTTTTTCAAATTGGGGGATTTTTTTTCAGCCAACGTTTTCTTGCCTTATAAACCCTGAATAGCTGTTTTTCCCACTGTGGCCACTTACCTGTCGCTTGATAAAATTTGTCTATTTGGATAAGAAGTCACCTTTCCAGCAGGGTAATAATGTATAAAATATTTTTTCTTCCACTTTACATTAGTAGATTCGATCATTAAGACTCCATTATCTGCAACCCCTTGAAGTCCCCTTGTATCACCATTAAAGCTCTACTTCACCTAATGTAAGCCAAAACGATGGAGTGAATCCGACCTCAATTTTTAATTGAGCCTATTATGGGATAGATCCATCCACTTACTGTATCGAGATAAATATTTCTGGATTTCTCGATAATCAAATGAATCTGTTGCCCTTTTGTCAAATAAAGGAGAAAAAGTCCAGATAAAGGCTCGGTTAATTGATTTTAAGGATAAGCGAGCAATTACTCCACAACAAGATTGAGAATGCGCAGAAGGAAACAAAAAGCTATTTAGTTTGTCTAAAATGGTTAGTAACTTAAATCTATATGGATTTCTTATTTTTAAATGGCTCCTAATATTATGAGCGGAAATATATTCAATCATCATTTGATCTTCTTGATCGTAATTTAAAGTAGGTACAAGAATAGTATATTTTTTATTTGCAAGAGATTTTTCCAGAATTTCTTTAGAAATAATAGCAGGAATAATTAACGGATTTTCACTATTGCTTATATTATTGAAAGCCATTTGTCCTCTTAAATGCATGTCTCCCGCAAATAAAAAAAGTTTTTTTGGTTCTTTTTTTTATTGTATATAAAATCAATGTTTTAATAGTGTGATATTGTAATCTATCGCGCACTCAACTCTAAGGAGAGAAAATGGATCCACTTCATAATCGATCAGACCCTTATGCTTTACAAAAAATGATGGAAATAAACGCTCATATTGAAAGCCCTAAACATACCTCAAGTCGTCAAGATTCAGATGAAGAAGGGGAAATTTATAAATGTGCAGAGAATGAAGATCCTCTTCCATTAGAAAATTTCTCTGATGCTAGATTGAATTTTGAAAAAGTCAAAGCCACAACAATAGGAACCTCAAATTCTTTCGCATTAGCGACTGCTTGTTCGCAAAAGAGTTTTATGAATCAAGAACCAGTGATTGATAGTGATAATGAAACGCCCAGTTACATCCCGGAAGAGGAACCAATTCCTAGGATTTACACCAATGATCATTGATCATCTTACATCTACCTAAACTTACACACATGAAGCAGATTGCAAATGCCTAAAAGACGACTTTCTCGCGAACGCTCTCCAATCAAAAGTTCTGAATGTGTCTCTCCACCTCCTGTGCAGAAACCTTTATTTTGCTAAACGAACCCATTCAGAGATAAATCCCCAGATGTTGTTTCTTTAATTTTTTGACATTCCTTCAATTCTTGCAATGCTCTATAAAATTTTTTTTCCAAAGCAGCCTCGTATCGTGTTAAGTGTTGAAGACTTTGCCCATCTCGCCCTTGAAAAAAGCTTTCAAGATATTTACGATTATATTCACTGGAAAGTCCTTTGTGAAAAAAAAGCGATTCTGCTTGAACGGCACGCCGTAACCTCCACGCTGTGCTAGCAATTTTTTCTACTAGAAGCATTTCGATGGGATTTCCTGGAAGAAAAAAATCAATAAGGTCTTGTCGAAAAATTTCATACTCAGAGGTAGACTCACCATGGACTACGAGGTCTTTTGAAAGTAGACCATGTGTCATCGCATTTTTACTCGAACATAATTTACCTTCAACAGTGACAGGCCCTGTTGATTTGAGAGCATTTTGCTGGTTTGCAAGTAATTGTTTTTGTGTGGTCATGATATTTTCTCCTATGTATAGTTTACCCACATAAACCACATAAATGAGTTTATGGGGTTTATGTGGGTGATTAGAAATATTATGTATTTTCAAAGGCTCTCGGGTGAATGATCCAAAATTCATTAGATCGTCCGGTTTTTCCGCTTACTTTTTCGGAAACCATCCATCCGTAACCTTGCAAGAGTTCTAGCGCCGCTCGAACGCGTCCGGAATCAGATAAACCCCCTAATCCTTGCTGATAGATATCTTGAGATTTGAATCTATGTGGAATACGTTTTTGTCGGCAAAGAGCTAAAATTGTTTCAGCATCATTCACTGCTCCTCCGACAATGCTGTTATAACACCGCTGGGCATGGGTTTGAAAGTACAATTGTCCCTGTAAAGCAGCCTTCAATGTATCTATTGTTATTTGATCCTGCTGCATACCTGAAAGAACTTCATTGAGTCTATGGAGAATGATCACAAGAATTGCCAATGCCTTAGCCTGTTTACCAAGATGGCTTTCCCAATACATAGGATGAATGCCAGATCGCATATCATTTTCATGTTTAACCAACCACTGATCAAAATAAATCTGTGCTTCATCACTAAAGAATAACGTGCGAGGCTGACTTGTATCTCCTGAATCCAATAATGTCATCATTTCTTGGATTTTTTCTTCGAGATAGGCTGGTACGGGCTGATCTGCTAAAATAAAAGGTGTTTTATGATCGGGATAGCAAACAAATTGAAAACGTTGCATGAATCCATCTGCGCCACCACTGCGTCCCATTGCTTCGCATAAGTATCTTTGAAGCGCAGATGGTGGTATGCATCCAATCCAAGTTAACGCAAGGGGTATATTGAGTAAGGAATCCCGACACATTCTATCCTCAGAATAAACCTCTAAGCCTGACCAACAACTCATTATAAATGATCGATCGCCTTCATTTCCCTGTTTATCCAGTCGCTCAAGCTGACCTTTTAGTTCATCATTCCGCAAGATGATCCCTCTTGGATTGCCTGCCATCAACTCTCGTAATTTAGGGATGGTGACGTCATCGGTTATATATCGCTGGCGTATGGGGGGTAATTCATCAAAATCTTCTTTAGCAATCTCGGCAGTTTTTTTTCTGGCTCTGTACGCCTTGCTGGAAGCGATAAATTCCTCATCTGCCTTTTTATCCAGCGATTTAAATAGATTAAAGATTCTGCGTAATATAGGGCTTTTCTTTGCGGAAGGTGCACCAACAAGAATACCCCAACAATTTGTAGTTTCTTTCCATGAATCTGATCGACGCATTTGTAGATGGACGGAGCGACCAATTAATCCACTAGTAGCAACAATAAAGGCTGTGGCTGCATAATCGGGAACTTGCGAATACTGCGCTGAAGTAGACACAATGAAATGACTGATCATTTTAGGAAAAATTTCAAGTGGAAACGATGGCACGGGGGTCAATTCAACCTGAAAGGATCTTGGTTCTCCCACAAATAGCGCTTCGATTGGTTTAAACGAAACCTGCGGACAATCCTCGCACCGGATTATCAAGGTTTCTATTTCTTTGTTTAGAGCAACTTTTACTGTTTCGACTAATTCTGAGGGTAAATAATCGAATCCACTCCAACCTTGCCCCCTGAGCGTAGTATTCTGCAACCAGTCTACAAGATCGCCCCCTTTGATTTCCGGAGTTAAATTCACCACGAATAGTTCGCTTTTGGGTTGTACGCGTCTAATTTCCGCGGACACTTTTTGCGCAAATAAAATTCCTGCTTTATCATTATCGCGCAAAATAATGAAACAATTATAATATCGACAAGGATTCCAATCTGAACCGGCAGGATTCTGGGCGCCCAACGCCGTAGAGATTGCGGGCCAACTTAATTGATGGAGGACACTCGCACATTTTTCACCCTCCGTGATAAATAAGGCATTTTGAGGAGAGTAATTATTCAACGTTTGGAGTCCAAAAAGTGGGTAGGGGGATGGGGGCATCCCCTTTACCCACTCACCGCCCTGTAAACAGAATTGTCGATAGGTTTTATCTTGCCCTTGGTCATATCTAGCAACAATCATAACAGGCAAACCGTTGTCTGTATAAACCCAATGTTGTCTATATCCGGGTTGATGATTTTGGATGTTCAATAAATCGTCCATGTGAGGCATTAGCGTACCCCCCATTCATTTGTAAGTTGTTTTAGAGCATCAACAAAAGATATTTCATACTTTGCCATAATGAAACTAATGATGTCTCCACCCTTGGCTCCACAAGAAAAGCAGGTGTAGGCGCCATTTTCTAAATTTATTCGAAATGATCCTGCATTAGTATCATTATGAAAAGGGCAGAGGCCACCCTCCACCCAACCTTTGGATTTAGCCTTAAATCCATCAAGAGCTTGTTCTCGCAAATAAAAATCGCAAGGAGCAATTATCGATTTGATTGATGCTGCATCTAGTCTATGATGTCGTGTGTTCATTAATTTACCCCTTTGGCCTGTTTTGCTTTGATCCACTGATTGAATTTCTTTTTATATTCAAAATATTACCTCACTCTCACTGGGTGTTGTTGTAGTTATGTGCCCATTCGAAGAAGGCAAGTTCATCTATCAAAATTCTTCCAGATACTTTGATAAATACTTTTTCAAAATTTTTCTTTTTTGCCTGAGCGACGAGGTGTCTTAGGCCTCCTATAGGCGGCCATAAATGGGAATCGTTCCATTTTGTGAGTGGAATTAATCTAGTTTTAGGTGTACTGTCGGACATAAACGCTCCTTGTTTTGACGTTATGAGCATTATTAGACAATAAAAGGGAATTTTTTAACTAAGCTGGAAAGGTGGGAATTACTGAAATTTCCAGCTTTTTAATTTTTTTCAGCTTTTTAGATAGTGTGTAGGGGGTATTATTTGATAAAAACGGGACTTTAGATGGAAGATGTTTGGCTTTTCGGGTTAAGTATTTTTTCTATGAAAGCTACCTGTTCATCAGTTCGACGGGTGTCAGATAGCACCACTTTGGCCTCACTAATGTAATTTCTAATTGTTTTTTCGCTAGGTAACTTAAGATGAGGATTTGTTCGCTTTATGATATCAATAATATCACAGAGTCGAATGTATGGACATACTTCCAATAATACACGTACTGTTTGGATGATAATATGACGGTTAAGATCTTTTGGTGATAGATCGATGGGTGTTAATGCTTCTATCTCTATAAGACCGGCTGCTTCCAATAATAGTGGGGGTAGTGTATGGACAATTGTTTCTTTACTCATTGCCCATTGTAGCCAATTTATGCAGGGAGCATATGCATAGCATAAAAACCCCTTGCCTTCGAATTTCAATCCTTCAATTGATTCCTCTCTTAGAGCTATGTTAATTAAATTTCTAATTTCGTATTCTAATTGAGTAGATGCACGAAATTCATAAAGAGGTTTGGCATGCTTGGGAGATCTATCGATGAATACACAGAGTGCTTCGGAGGCGATCCAAGATCCATAATCCAACCATTTTCTGTATTCGATTTCATCATGTCGTGATTCATTGTTCATGAAAAAATTCTCTATTTAATTCATTAACCATTTGAGATTTATATGGATTTGTTAATTTAGCATAACGACGGGTAACCTTTAGGTCTTTATGTCCTAACAAACTAGCTATATCATGCAGGCTTTTGCCTTTAAGGGCAAGATGTGAAGCAGTTGTGTGCCTTAAGGTATGCAGGACAATATCATTTCCATTTAAATTAGCTCGTTTTAATGCATTTTTCCATGCCTTGCGTGTATCTAGGGGTTTTTTAGGAATGGTCGGAGATGGGAATAGAAGAGCTTCTCCTGGTTGACTGTCGTACAGTTGGAATAACGTATCATAGGCATATCCAACTAAGGGAACCGCCCGAGGTTCGTTGTTCTTTGTGAGCGGTAATATGATTTGATTGTGCTGAAAGTCTATTTGTTTCCATGTTAAGGAGTGAATTTCTCCACTCCTCATTCCTGTCGACAGTCCGAGAACTACAATCGGATAAAGATGAACACAGGGACTTTCTTTGCAAGATTGTAGTAATGTGTTGATTTCATTTTGGGATAAAAATCGTGTTCTTCCAGGAGATGGAGATGGTTTACGTACTTTAGAAACTGGATTTTCGTTAATCCATCCCCATTCATTTTTGGCAACACTGAAAAGATGAGAAATAGCCCCTAAGTACCGGGTAACTGTTGTTCCTGCTCGTAATTTGCCAGGACTAATTTCTTCTTGAAGCATGCGATCTCTAATGTTTCCAATAAGTTCTGGGGTAATCGCTGTCAATGCATAATCGCCTAGCTCTTTGATCCAAAAAAGGAGATGTCGTTTAGTATTTCTAGCATTTTTAGGTTTGAGAGGAAGGATCTGCTTTAAATATTTTTCAATAGCATCCTTAAGAGTTTTTAATTCTGGTTTGTATGCTGGAAGATGTAGACCAATAGTAGCGGCTCGTTTATGCTCGTTTAGCCAGCTCTCAGCTAAATCTTTATCTGAAAATGTTTTGGACCGTTCAGGATATCCTTGCATTCTAAACCGAGCACGGAAAGAAAGCTCTCCATTTTTTGCGATTCGCAAGTCCACTCCGTCAGGGAGACTGGCTTTAATTTTTTCCATTCTTTTCATATCGATGACTTTTCCTTTATAAATAAAGTTTATGTCAGCGACTGCTTGAGATGGTGTGGCTTGCTGCTGGTTGTTGTGCTCTTTTGGTCCACCGTTGGTCCACGGCAGTGGAGTTGCCTGATTGGACTGATCTGATTCGGAAGAATCGTCTCTTGGCATATCCTACAACAATTAAAAAAGTGGGGCAAGCTGGACTTGAACCAGCGACCAGCGGGTTATGAGTCCGTTTACCCGTGTAACTCTGAATACAGTAGAGTTAACCAGAATCACGTTTTCCTCTCAAGAAAATTAGGCCTTTGTTCCGAAAATTTCCGAAAAGCTCTGATTGATTCCAGTCATTTGCGGAAAAAATGCGGAAAAATTAAGAGGCGCGGGAAACGGACAATGCTGTAAGTGTGAGCGTTCGCTACAAAAATCGATTTATCAAAATCTCTTCATGCTAAAAAAGCTGCAAGGAGTCTTTTAAAAATGGGTTTGTTTTGGAAATTTTTGTAAAGAACTCTCTTGGAAAGGAATTTTTAGAATTTCTGCACGCCGCTGAATCCGGATCTTCCACCTGTTTATCATGGCTTTAAATTCCTCTGCAGTAAAGAGATCATTATTTTCTACAAGACATAAAGCAGCACTCCATACGTGATAATATTGGATATAGGTTGTTAGGGTAGACTCACTGGCATTATCAATCGAAGAATAAAAAAGATTTTCTATGAGAGGGATGAACTGGCAGTTCCATGGAGCATAGGGGCCATCGTTATCTATGCGGTCTAATTGAAGACCTTCTTTCCATCCATTGTTTAAGCACCACTCGACAAAATGTAACAAAATTTCTTGCCCTCTGTGTCCTTTTTCACGTCGCCATTCGTTAGAAACATATATCCCTCTGCCACCATATGCTTCGTAGGCATCGCAGTTGGGCTTGTGGCAACGGTCATTAATATGTTTATATAATGTATAAATCTTATGATGAGGATGATTCTTAGCAGCGATGCCACCAACCTTAATTAGTTCTTGGAGGTGTTTACATCCGCAACTGGTATTAGCTTTAAAAGTACGTGTAGAATAAATCATTTTTTTTTGGCACCTAGGACCATCGAATAGACACTCAACGTTCCAATAATATTGTTTCTTATCCCCTTCCCCTTTTGGACCTATATGTCCTGTTATGCGTAGATATTCTCTTGTGTCTCCAATTTTTAAACCACCCCCTCGTCGAGATAGCATTAAACAAGAATAACAACCGATATTTCTCTTGCGAGAAGGTGACTTTAGTGTCTGCTTGCTAATGTTCTTCTTGTATCCACATTCAATGCAGCGTCCAACAAAAGACAGTGAAGACATGTTCATTCGCTTATTAGGAGCTAGGGATTCTATTTTGAATGTCCCAAAAATTCTGCCAATAACTGGAACATTGTTAATGCAAGTCCCACAAGTTTTTTTTGTTTTTGTCTTCGAGGATAGGTGAGAATATGATTTAATACATGTTATTCCACAAGTACATTCACAGAACCACTCAGTGTTTCCTTTGTGGCCAGCACCATACCATCGAACTACTTTGAGGAAATCAATAACTTTGTCTGTGAGATCAATAACAACTTGGCCTTTTTTCATAAATGTTAAAATTCCATACGAGGTGGGGTATTTTAAAGGGGTTTTTGAATTTCATGTATTTTCACCGCATCACCACAAACACTTTTTGCGATCTCACACAAGTGTCGATGACGCGTAAAATAGAGAACCTGCCCGTCCCTTGCGATTTCGGGGTTACGTAATGCCAAACTTTTAAGAGGTTAATATCAGCCGTATAAACGAATCTAAACATATTCTCCTCAAAGTATTTCTAGCAGAGAATGTGGTCGGACATAACATTCTGACATTTGTTGAAAGTGTAGTCTATGTGATGTAATCGATAGCTGGAGAAATCGTTTGGAATTCTGATAAACGAAATTGAAAATCAATCTTCTCTCAAATAAAACATCAACCATACACATAGTGCGCATATAATTTTTTCCATTATTTTTTTCTCTCTTTAGATGTAAAATCTATGTTTAATTGTTTTGGTCAGTGCTACCTTCAGGTCTCTTTTGGAGGACTTAGTAAAAATCATCCTCAGAAGAAAAATCAGATTCGACTAAGGTAAAAAGCAAATCCAAAAAATAAAATTAATGCTATAAAAAAATTCATCATTTTCCTCCTTGTTTTGCTATATCTACGTTTAATTTCATTATTTCATCGTGGATTTTATCAAATTTATTGCTTTGATGAATCCATATCGATACCACGCTTCCAAGAATCACTGCTATCAATGCAATATTGCTTACTACTATTGCCAACACCTGAGTTTCCATCAGTTTCTCCTCATTTTTCTACCTTTATAAATTCTATGTGTAATTTCTTAAGTTCTGATTGATTTTCACACCACCTGGTATATAGCTGATCGGTTCTGGCACTGTTTTCCAGGCACATTGATATTAATATGACAAGTACAACTATATTCACGGAAATTATAGCCACTGCATCCGCATGATCTTTTAAAAATTTCATATTCATCACTTCCCTTATGAACTGTCCATTTGTTGTCCTATATTCATTTTTATTTATGCTCTACAAGTAATTGTATTAAAAAATATTTTGGCGCCACATAGAGCATGATTAGCTTATTTACAGTTAAGATTGTTGGAGTCAATAATCCTATTGAAATCATAACTGGAAGAAATATGCCTAAAACATTCGAAGATGTTCTAGACTTGTAATCATCCAACACAGGATTTTTCCAATTATAGTACATAACTGTTGTGACGACCGCTAGGGAAGCAACCAAAAAGATGCAAGAGGTGATTGATGATATCATCTCATATCTTAGTGCTTGCTGAATCACTTCTGGTGCTTGTTCCAACAGGAAGTCATGCGTTCCTTCTAAATAATCTATAAGTTTTTGTTGTATTGCGTTGTAATCTGACATTTCCCTTTCCTCACTTATGTTTATGATATAAAAAGCCTAAAGCTGTTTGCTCTGAGTTTCTTTGCTTTGGCTAATAGCGCCCCGCCGTGTGCTGCTGGGGCAATTAAATTTACGAGTGTTTTGAGGTACACACCCATACCTAATTAAAATGGAGGTGATTCATCAAGAAGATTGCAGGTTAATCCATTTAAAAACTGTTTGCCTTCGGGGAAGCAATGCTCTTTGTGTTTAATCCATAACGATAAATCTGCTTTTTTGATTCTTGGTTCACAGTTAAAATGAGTAGCATTCAAATCGCCGTCTTCGATTGCTCTTGTAATTATTTTGACTACCGCATGCACCTCTGGATTCCAACATTCATGACTTACGATATCAACCTGAGAAGGGTTTTCGTTTAGAAGTAAAAATGCGATTTCTTGAGTAGTAAATGAACTCATAGACAACCATAGATTTATATTAAAATTTTTATTCATTGAACCTCGATTTGTTTTTTTTATTAATATATTCGAATTTGTTTTGTTAATTTTGGAACATTACGAATATTTGGGAACTATTGTGCACACAATCGTGTTTATTTTCAACACAATCGTGTCTGTTTTCTAGATTTCAATACAGTTAGCCTATTCTATATCGAGGTAGAAGTGGCTAAACAACAGAACAGAAAAAAAAATCCAATCTTAATGAAATTTGCTAAAACAGTACGAACACGTCGATATGAACTTGGATTAACCCAAGAAGAATTGGCGGAAGCCAGTGATTTGCATGTCAATTATATCGGGGGTATTGAAAGAGCTACGCGAAATCCCTCGCTATTAATTCTGGTAAAATTATCAAATGCTCTACAGGTTGAACTAGGAAGCCTTTTAAAAGAATAGCTCAGGTGCTTCTTTAAATTGGTTCTCTTTTCTTGTCAAATTACGCATAAATCGCATTGCTTTCTTAGATTGTTGGCTGTAGTGTCCATGTTGGAGTGATGCTCTTTTGCAGATTTGAAGTCCCTTTTTAGTTTTTGGTCCGCCACCGGCACCATGCATGCGACATACGCCATATGGCTTAATTGCATAATTTTTACACTGCTCACGACTACGTTTTGACTTAGCTTTACACCTTTGCATGGGGACCCTCCTCAGTTTTTTGCTTTACTCCTCCCCCAGTCATAATATTACCAACTACAGCTTGCCCACCATTGTGAACATGAACATGTTCGACATGGACTCGCTGTTCTCCTCTTCTGCGATATTTGAGTAGGGCGTCGAGTGTCTCGTGATGACGAGTAAGGAGCTTAGATGCCCCATTCAGATAAACATTGGCAAAATCTACCCGTTCGGTGCGTGTGGCGCGTCCGAGCCAATCCATTGCATGTTCATGGAGAACGACCAATTGTCCTATGAGCTGGCCTTCATACTCATCCTGGGGAGCGAGGGCTTGCATGGTTTGTGCAAGCGAATTCAACCAATTTGCTAACTTCTTCCCCTTAACCTTTCCCTGCGTTAATGTCTTGCTAAAACTTGCCATAAGTTGAAGACTCACAGAGGTATTGATGGCTCCAGTCGAAGCCAGGAGATGGGACTCAAGCAAGTTTAAGCCGTCTTTATGCGAAAGATCAGGATCAATTGCGAGGTCAAGTGCCGCAGATTCTTGATTTTCTTCATCACATACACGGAAAATCTGGCTAGGAATTTGCCGAGGCCGTTGTTTCATATTTTCTATTGTTAATTTTTCTTCCTGGGTGAGTTGCCGTTTCTCGATAGGCATCTTTTGTGATAAATTCGTCTTCATGGATTTTCCTCCCTACTTTTATGGTTCAAACAGCTGCTAATCTTGCTAATCTGCTAAATGTAGCAGATTAGCAGGATTAGCAGATTCCTATTCACAGATTTATTTGGATAATGCGCCATGCTTTCCCTTTGGCTCCTTCAATTATTTCATTCGCCGGAATTGGATAGGCTCTTCCATGGTCTTCTAAGATGCGCATGACAGTAACTGCTTTATTTTTGGAACGAACAGTCGAGGGGCCATATTGATAGAGATCGCGTAAAGTGACTGCATCACTACCTTTATTTTTCATCCATTCCAAGACCTTTTGAGCAGCGAGCAGGTTAGGTTCGATGTAACAATAGTTATCCAAACGAATGCGTTCATGAAGGTAGTAATCTATAATTGTGATTGCCCTTTCTACATAGTCAACCCCTATTTTTAATCTCTTCGGGTTTAATTCCTCGCAGCTTGCTGTGGGGGGATTTATTAATGAAGGGTCTTCAAATAACGCCAGAACACCAGCAACTCTTAAAACATGTTCGGCTGCCTTGCTGCCAAAACGGCGAACACTGTGATATTCTCCTCCCTTACCCAGTTGCTTTTCCAATCTATCATGAAAGGAAATCCAACATTGATGTGCTTCCAGCGATAACCGAATTGTATGGGGTTCCAGTTGGTTAGAAGGTGCAGGAGGGAGGGCGATTGGATACTTAGAATCAAGCAATCTATTGCAATGGTCTTTAAAGCGAAGGACTCCCGGTAGCATTCGGGGGTTTTGATTTGCATAGAGACGGCTACCTGCTGCTGATTCGGGAAACGAAACTAAACACCGGGGGAGAAAACCTTGCGTTTCGCAAAGCGATACTTCATTTAACATTGAGTATACTGATTCTTGAATCATCATGTGGAGAGCACAGCGTCTTCCATAAAGGGCGAGCGATTCGTCGCTGCTGCGCATCCTGGTAATGGGTTTATTCGGTTTAGCATCCCAAAGAGAAGAAAGTCCAGCAAGGGTTTTTAGCAGGTTATCCCGGTTCATGCCACTACCCCCGAAGAAACGTCCCCCTTCGTCGCTAAACAGTCCTACGCTTGGTTGCCCACGATCGAGATACTTAACCAATCCCTCATAGGTAGGCTCTTCAACAATAATGATGGGTTTAATCGGCGGTTCTGGCTCCGGCTGATATTCAATATTCTCACTTCTGTTTTTATTCTTTTTTGATTCATTCCATGCGAATAAATTTTCTCGATATTTTTGTAAATCATTCCGGTAGCAATTCCAAAGGGAAGATTGCCATTCAAGAACAGCCGATAGCACGACATCATCTATAGCACTTTTTCGCTCTCCAGATTCCGCTACAGTAATGAGAAATAGGGATAGAGCTACCTGCCTTCCATCTTCTGTTTCGACATTAGCGTGTGGCTGTGTGACCAACGAAGCAGCTCCTAATAAGCTTTGGGCAATAATAGCTATTGGTGCCTTGATCGTATCGTACAATTCCTGAGCCGCCTGAGCGAGTACCGGACCTAAAGCTTCTATTGGGTATGTTTTTGAGGGCGGAACTTCCCTAAAAAGAGGGAGTGGTTCCAAACCTTCAACCGGGGCTAGTCCAAGGAAAGCACGCAATGCTCGAAGATCTCGATGCTTGCAATGCGCATGAAAGCACTTAAAGCCACCGCGAGGATATTCTGGGCATGGCTTAGAAAAGTAATAGGCATCATCGCCGTTTGTGTGTTCATGTGCCCATGGGCAACGAATCCGCCATCGTCCTGTTCCCGATTCCTCCTCAGCCCTAAGAAGCCCACGTTTGTTGAGTATAGTCAAAATCTCTGAATCAGCATTGCATGATGCCGTTGCCTGCTCTTTAGGATCCCATTTAAATTTTTCTTTAAAGATTTTGAAACAATAGGACAACGTTGCCGAAGTCTGCACAATTCGACTTCGAAAGGGTTCACCTTTGCGATGGAGGAAGCCAGGCAGTCGCATTAAACGCGGCAGGTCACAAACACTAGGATCGCCATCAAATTTTTTGGCTAAGAATTTTTGAGCAGACTCGAAGTGTTCCAAGGGGATATCCTCAATTAGCCAATAAGCGTGATATCTTCCAGGACTCGACTCAATGATAATATGCGGCTCTAGAGGCGCCTGCAGTATAGGATTCAATGGGCTTCCATCTAAGTCTACAAAAAGGGCGCGGACTCGGACTATGTTCTCCTTTTTTCTTCCTTTACCATCAGTTGCATTGATTGTTACAAAAACCCCACATCCACTCTGGTTGGCATGAGCAAGGGTTTCTTTGTGTTCGTCAAATGAACCATTGTACCGGCGTATCTCCGGTGGCCTATCTGCAGGCTTGGGTTCTTCGATTGTTTCAAAGGTATACTGATCGTTATCCTCGTCTAAAAGAACGAGAAATTTTGCGGTTTCCATATTTTCTAGCTTATGTTGAGAATCTGTTGTATAATGTCGCATATTAGTCTTTTTCCTTATTTGAGCCACGGAGTTTGCCCCTCCAACGGCTTATTTTTTGTACATGAGAGGACATCCTGTGCAACGCACCGTACGCGGCCATTCACTGAATAAGACGCGATGGGTGTTCTGCCTTGGGATGTGTCACATTTTTGGTTATTTGCTGCCCTTTTGCTTGAGAAGACGAAATAAAGTTTCCGGCAGCACGAGCCTCCGGCGCCCCACCTTCAAGAAAGCTTCTTTTAGGCCATTGGTTTCGCTTAGGTATGCCATTTTGCGCAAGGCACCAAAGCTCGGGTATTCAAAGTTCTTGTGAAAACCTTTAAACGTGAGGGGCACATCTGGTATTTGATCCATATGGAGTCTCCTTAAGTGATAGTGTTTCTATTCACTTCTCATTGAATCAAAAATATGTAGTTCTATTCTTTGAATAAAAAAATGAGAGGGCTTTTTTCAATAGGAGTTATGGTTGACACTGGTGTGAAAGTGGTCTAAAGAAAAAAGGGGCAGCATCGAATGAGAGGTCAATTTTGCAAGGTCTTTTTTCCCTTGCCGCGTGTTTTTGCGCTCAGTGGACGGGGGTCAAGGTTGCGTAGCCTAACAATTCTGTTCCAAGTGCTTCTTGAAAGAATATGTGCGGAAGGGCATTTTAAGCGATAGTTTTGGAACACTTTATCGTGATTGGCATTCGGATGATTTTCCCAATATTTAGACGTCAAATCTACTAGAAAATTTTCTTTTTGGGTTCCCGGAAGGGTTAATAAAGGGTTGTCTTCTGTCTTTGGCACTGAGTTTTCAATTTTGAAAAGTTGTGTGTGAATATGGCGTTGCATGGCTTTAAGGTAATCTTGAAGATCACTTCTATGGATCTGATGTTCCGGCATTAGAAAGATCTCTCCATGCTGAGGGGTATCAGAAGAGAGTTTTTCAGTAAGAATCGTCTTTGCCCACAAAAGAACACCTTGATCAGACCGTGCTACAGCGGAATTCCAGTACTCTAATGTTGTTCGGGGAGTTTTCTTTTGTGGATGTTTAAACGCAGATATATTGTTGTTAAATGTGTAACATTGATAAAAGAACATGAGTCTTTCCCAACAGAAAGCAGCATCCACCTGTGCTTTAGTCCTCATGCTTTGTCTTTTTTCGTTTTTACTATTTCCTGGGATGGAAAATTTTTCTTTGATTGCTTTGAATTTAGAAGCGCAAGGGACTAATGTAATATACTTAAACTTATGTTTGATCGTTCTCAAAGATGTCGAGTTTTTGTTTTTAAATATTTTATTTAAAAATTTCCATCGAGTCTCTCTTTTGCTCAATTGATGTTTAAAAACCTTTGTGGAAACTGGTTCTTCATTGCAGGAAAAATGAGTTAGGTTCGATTGGGGTTGCTTAAGGAAAATGGCAGCATGAAATATGGAACTATAAAAAGGAAATTTAGACTGAACTTCATTTAGATCAAAAAGTATTCTAAAGTATAACGGAGTGGGTGAAATTTCTGTAGGTTTAATCATCATCTCTTTGATCTTGAGAAGTTCTTTTCTGCTTTGTGGGTTATTTTTATGATAAGCCCATAAGGCATTCCAATATTCCTCTAGGGCTTCCAGACACGCGGCGTTGTATTCCTGTTTTCGAGCTATGGATAGATTTTCAAATTCTATTTTCGTGTTACTTAATAAATTATTTTGATTTGCGCAGTAGATAAATTGAGCAAGCAGTGCACAAAAAGTGGCATCAATTTCACTGTCGAGGATACTTTTACACGCTTCGTCGAAAGCTTGGCGAAAAAGGATTGTGGACTCTGGAAGAAAAAAAATCATGGGGGATCTCCTGGGTTGCCGATAAGGTTATTATTTGTTTTTTGTAAAATACGAGAAATGTGCTCTTTGCTGAAGTGAGCGTATCTTTTTGTCATAGCAGGGGAGCGGTGACCTAGTATTTCCATTAATTCTCCTTGTGTTCCCCCATTCATAGCTATGTGTGAGGCGCATGTGTGTCTTAAATCATGATATTTAAAATCACTTATTCCACTGACAGTTAACACTTTATGAAAAGATTTTCTAATCATTGATGGTGGGTATCGTTTTTTAGGATCTTTCGAAGGAAAAACAAAGTCTTCCGGAAGCTTCGGCGCTTCTAAATTCTTCAGATAGCTGATAACCTGTTCGGGCATAGGAACGACGCGTCTATCCCCGTTTTTAGTGCTTTCTAAAGTGATAAAACCATTTTCGAAATCAACGTGTTTCCATTGAAGATTGATTGATTCTCCAAAACGAAACCCCATCGAAGCACCAATAAGGATCATTCCATATAGGTGAGGATTCCGACTGATTTTAGCATTGTCTAATAGGGTTTTGAGTTCTTCCTTACTTAAAAATCGATTCCGACCGACATTTTCTTTTAGCTTTGACACTCGCTTGAAGGGGTTGTCATTGATCCACTGGAGCTCTTGGTATGCCATTGTGAATGCCCTGCTGAGGCTCGAGTAGTACCTGTTAACGGTTGAGTTAGTGCGAGGGGTTTTGCGCGATGTAATGCCATTCAAGAGTTGCTGTCTTGCTTGGGAAAGCAGAAAAGGAGTAATTTCCATTAAAGATTTCGTGCCATAATTAGCTCTCCACCATTCGAGATGGGGTGTTTGATCTTTAAGGCGTCTTGGATGTCTGCTCAAGTGAGTGCTGATGTATTGATCTATTAAATCTGATAACGTATATCGGCGCGCTTTGTTGTCTGGAACGTGCTTCCCATCAAGAAGGTCGCTTTCTGTTCTTCTTACCCAGTTTTTTGCTTCAGTGAGTGTGTTACAGCGTTTTCTTATAGGCTTTGCATTCTTGCGACGAACTTCTGCGTAGTAGGTTTTTGTCCCATCTTTCTTTTCATATTCTTTGATACATCTGAGACTATCGGATTTTTTCATGATACCACCAGAGCTGAAGTGGACAGAGTAAAATATTCTCGAATAAAAGGGAATAGGATTGTGAATCCGTTGCTCCAGACAGTTTTTGATGGCTCCAGGATCATTATGTTGACGCGCGGATAGGGGAATTTCCGCAATTTTTCCGCATTTGAGGAAAAAGTTGACGGTTTTATATGAAATAGAAATGGATGAAACTGAAAGGCTTTTGATTCTGATTGATTCCAGTCATTTGCGGAAAAAATGCGGAAAATGGGTGATTTTTTGGGGATCTGCATAAGTACCTCTGATTACAAGTTGTTGTTTCAGAGTTACTTAAAAAAGTGGGGCAAGCTGGACTTGAACCAGCGACCAGCGGGTTATGAGTCCGCTGCTCTAACCGACTGAGCTATTGCCCCGGAAGAACCACCATTCTAGCAAGGATCGATTTCTAGAAGCAAGGATTTTGAATGTCTCATTGCACAAAATCAATATTTACTGATTTATTTGATGATTTATAAAAGTCCTAATATCGCTTGTCAATGACTCCAAAGAGGGTTGATACAAATACATCATATGCCCGCCTTCATAATCCTTCAACACAACATGATCCCTTAACGAAGGAGCCAAATTTAAATGCGTAAAGGTATAATGAGTGGCAAAATAGGGCGTGGCTAAATCATCTATTCCACTGGCGACAAAAACTCCTAAACGGGGATTCTTGCTCATCACATCCCGAAGCTTATCACTCATGTTGAGATACTGATTAGTGGCTACTGTATAGTCCCAAGGACCTACATCTGTAAGTATCTTATATTCCTCATCTTTTTTCCAGTTCAAATCCTTTACGACATAATCATTGAATGTGGAAGTAAAGACGCCTAAAATAGCTTCAAGGCTTGGATCAAAGCTGGGGGTGTCGCGACAGGGATATAAATCCACTCCTGCATAGCGGCTGTCAAAGCGTCCTAAAGTAAGCATTTCATCACTCAATAACGCCTTAGCAAACTGTTGGGAATTAACGCGTAAATTAGCTTTCTTTATATAGTCTTTGGAAATACCTGTAAAACGAGATAACTTCTCTTCAATATCTCGTTGGTGCTTTACATTCAAAATATCTCCGTAAAGCAATGCCTTGGCGTACTCCCCATATGTAAATTCTTCTGCCAGCTTAAGTGTTGCTTTAGGGTCGGCTTGAAGCTCTTTTGATAGCTTTTTATGATAGAGAGCAGTGGCTGTATAAGAGGGTAAATTCACAATATAAGCAAGATCATTGCCTGAATTAAATGAAATGGTCTGAAAATCGAGAATGGAGGAAACGAGTATAATGCCGTCGAGATAAAGATAGTAATGATCATGAAGCTCAAGGGCTACTCCAACGGCTCTAGTGGTGCCGTAACTTTCCCCTGCAATAAATTTTGGGGAATTCCACTTCTGATTGCGGGTTACATAAAGTCTGATAAACTCAGAGACTGAATTGATATCGGGCTTTACCCCGTGGAACTGTTTGTCGCTTTCTCCATCGACAGCGCGACTATAGCCGGTAGAGATGGGGTCAATAAACACCAAATCAGTTGTATCCAAAATCGAATAATAGTTGTCGATTAGTTGAAAGGGATATGTGGGTTCTGTTCCTAACTTATTCATACTGACGCGTTTTGGACCAAAGACTCCTAAATGCAGCCAAACAGAAGAAGATCCGGGTCCTCCATTAAAACAAAAGGTAATGGGGCGTTCCTCTGGATCGGTGACACCATTTTTTGTGTAGGCAATATAAAAAATGGTCCCCTTTGCTACTCCGTGTTCGTCTGTGTGCGTTTGAGTGCCGACAGTAGTTGTATAGGGGATCGAAATGCCATTAACTATTACAGAATGAGTGGTCACTGCAATTTCTTCTTTCGGCGGCGGGGGTGGTGTTAATGGTAGTGAAGCGGCTGGCAGGGGAGGGGCATTTTCTCCACTAAAGGCTTTTATCGGTAACGTAAGAGCAATAACGAATAAGCTAACATATTTATGCATGACAATTCCTTATAATGATTGAAGAAAAAAATCTTTTATTTTAAAGGTTAAAGATTCTTCTATATCAATGAGAGCTAATAACTTAAGGTCGCGACATAGGCTAAGGACTTCGATGAGTTGCTTCTCTTCTGTTTTCAGATCTTTAAATGCATTGTAATCAAGAAGTCCTTCATAACGCAAGGTTTTAAGACGAAAACTGGTGCTTAGAATATTCGGATTTCCTACCTCTGGGAGCTTTCTTAGATAAATAAGAAGTAATTGATAGAGTTCTGGGGCTGACTTTCCAGGAAGTTGTGTCGATAATATTGTTTGAAGCATGTCGCAGGCTGATTCCAACACGGAGAGGTTTTTTCTCAATTGCAATTGATTATTGATAACGGTTATCTCTCGACAGGGATAGAGTTCTGTGCGTCCCTGGGTATAAACGACTTCTACAATGTTCAGGGGAGCCGTGCGGTGGCTATTTCCTTCTTTTACTCGTCCCGATCCTTTGACGAAAAGCTTAATCAATCCTTCGGTGGGGGTAAAGAGAGAGAGGATTCGATCATAATCCTGAAACGGGATTTCCCGTATGATTAATCCTTCTACACGCGTGTATGACATTTTTTCTCAAAATTCAGATCAATACTCATGGTCGAAATTATACAATACAGCTATAGAAACACGCAATCTTTTATAGAAACACG
>Ga0207113_1108_pt1 | contig 24722 bp, 20 predicted proteins | sample Alteio_BWMinHeat_69_FD_153559 | JGI IMG/M metagenome (GOLD analysis project Ga0207113, IMG submission 153559) | Enriched cells from forest soil in Barre Woods Harvard Forest LTER site, Petersham, Massachusetts, United States -... | ecosystem: Environmental > Terrestrial > Soil > Temperate forest >... | reverse complement strand
CTGCGTAGGACTTGGCGGCTGTGGCGGTGGCGATGCGATTATCTTTTCTTTTGGTTTAGTAACTCGAATTCCCAACTCTGCAGGAGTGGGCGTCGGATCTTCCGTTACATTGAGAGTCGACGGAGGCGGTTCTTTCGGTGTAGGAATGATCGTTACTGGAACTTGTTTTACCTCAGAAGGTTGCATCACTTGACTTGGTTGAACTACGGTTTCTAACTTTACTGAGACGTTTTCCGGCTGCGGGACTGTTTTTAAAACCTCTTCTAATTCGGCAAGACGTCGGACAAGCACCTCAACAGGAACCCGTTGATGAGTCCGCATAATATGTAGTAAAATGGACTCTAAAGCGATTCGAATTGAGGATTGGAAGCGAATTTGTTCCTGGGCTTCGATGAGGAATTCTAAAATAGAAAGACATTGTTCCTGCGTGTATAGTTTAGCAGAAGCTTCATAACGAGGTTTATCTGATTCTAGTAGTCCGATAAATAGAGCATCTGCACCCGATAACTTTATTAACAATAACGTGCGAAAATGCTCCGTCAAACCCTCTACAAAATGAATCAAATTCTTTCCCTGAGAAAACACCTGATGAGCGATTTCAAAGGCCACAGCCAGACGCCCTTCTTTACCAGCCTGGTCCAAAAGAAAAAACACATCTCTAGGCATCAATCCCAAAATATCGGCGACAACTTGCTCGTTAATCAATCCTTCATGAAAAGCGATGATTTGGTCGAAAAGCGATTCTGCATCACGTAATCCCCCATCTGCCCGCTGTGCAATCAAATGAAGAGCCTGCTCTTCAACATCGACTTTTAGCTCTTGAGCAATCTGTTTGAGTTTTGCAATGATTTTATCGGATGGAATGCGGTTTAAATTGAAACGCTGACAGCGACTAAGAATGGTGGGCAGGACTTTATGAGGTTCTGTAGTCGCAAACAGAAATAAAACTCTTGGAGGTGGTTCTTCCAATGTTTTAAGAAGCGCATTGAAAGCCTCTTTAGTCAGCATATGCACTTCATCGATGATATAAACCTTATACTTACCACCCGAGGGAGCATACCCAACAGTTTCATTGATTTGTCGGATGTCATCGATTCCACGGTGAGAGGCACCATCGATTTCAATCACATCCAAAGAAGTTCCAGAAGTGATTTCGCGGCACGAAGAACATTTATTGCAAGGCTCGCCAGAATCTGTTAGGGACAAGCAGTTGAGGGCTTTAGCAAAAATACGCGCAAGAGTCGTTTTTCCTGTTCCGCGCGAACCGCAAAATAAATAGGCGTGAGCTAGCTGTGCATGTTTAATCGCATTTTTAATCGTGGTGACGATCGCTTCCTGTCCAACAACTTCATTAAATGACTGTGGACGGTATTTGCGGGCTATAACCTGATATGTGGACATACTAATGCAAGGACTCCCTTCTATTCGGACTAGAGTCTACTGAAATACAGACAAAAAATCAAACGGAACTTTGGCTAAAGGTGCGATTAAAAGTTGTACATTGGCAATTTTTAATCGCACCCTTAGCTAAGTCAATCTATGGTGGGATTCTCCAATAAACCTCTCAATAGAAGCGGAACTGCTACAGTTGCACGTCTGTCTATATCATCAATATCATCAATGATTAGACAATAGTTTAAGTCGGCCCCAGCAACAGGAGCTTGACGAACGACTATTCCATACGATTCTTTTAATCCTTGTTTAAGATTGGTTGCCTTTGCTGAACCAAGAGTCGTATGCAAAACAAGTTTTTTTCTGTCTAGTTTCCAAGTAATTTCTTCACTGGCAATCGAAGAAGAAATATATTTCAAATAAACAGTAGAAACATCCATCATAACTTTATACTTATCATAATTGGCATCTTTTTCATGAATTGTAAACCGCAATTGAGCCTTAACTTGAGCGTAATTTTTTTCCGCAGGTTGTTTTATTTCTCTGAAAAACTCTTCCGATTCTATATCCCACACTTTACACATGGGCTTCTCAAGAGATAACATCTCTTTTTCCAAATAATCGGACAATGGTTTTCCCGTTGTTTTCAATTCAGAAGAAGGAAAAGCAATACCAAAAAAAGGATCAACGACAATAACACTTTCAGGGAGACCTTCAAGGAGTTTAAGAGTTAAAGCTTTAGTAGCTAACAACTCTGTAACAGCAGTTTTATCATCATCAGATTGTAACATTAAACAAAAGCCATGATTTTTTGTTTTTATTTCCAAATTTTGTGAAGTAATCATTGCAACCCTATAATAAGGAGAGATTTTACTACTTGCAGCTAAAGCCTTTTCTCCGCAATTACCCATTCCAGCTAAAGCTAGGGAATGGAGGCATATTAAACTTTTTTGAGCATCGTCTTTTATACCTAACGAAACGCAATTTGCGAACAGAAGTTCTCGATTTGTTTCTACAGCAGATATGAAATTTAGATACTGAAGAGCTTTTTTTAAACCTAATTTTATGCGAATCTCCACCGACTGCATTTCCTCAGGTCCAATGATATCACACCAAGAACGCACCTCCTGAGAAACCTCTTGGCAAACCCTCTTTGCAAAATCAATTGGTTTCATATTACCTACATCAACCATTGCTGGTGAGAGCACACTTGAAAAACCTGCAGCAGCCATATATACTCCTTATATTAAATTATTCTCACTTATTTTTAATTCGATTATTTTATTTTAAAATAGATTTTAATAAAATTGCAACAAAAAAATCAAAACAAATCAAGCGATAATTTTCAGTGTGCTCAGTATAATTTTCAAATTTTCAACTATCGTTCGCGGGCTATGCGAGAGATTTTATTCCAAGCGCCTCCAAGACCCATGGCGCTGCGCGCTTCTTTGATTGTCCCCTGCGAGATCTCTATCACCTTCATCGTTCCATCGTAGACAATTTTTTCCACTAGCCCTTTGTCCGCTTCAAATTCTTGACGCCGAGAACGGATCGGATTAAGGAAGTTATTCATGGCGACAATAAGACGCTCTTTGACTTCAACATCACTCACTCTTCCTTCTCGATATCGCGTTTTAAGATCTTCGACTTCGGCACGGTCTGGATTAAAGACGTCGTGATAAATAAAAACAGGATTCCCTTCGACAGTCCCCTTATCATCTACACGCAACCGATTTGGATCTGTGTACATGCTTCTAATTTTCTTTTCGACCGTTTTTTGGTCATCGGATAAATAGATTGCATTATTTGCCGATTTACTCATCTTCCCCTTCCCATCAATTCCGATGAGAGAAGGAACATCGCTAAGGAGTACTTCTGGCAATGGAAAGACTTCCCCGTAGTATTGGTTAAAACGGCGGATGATATCGCGCGCCAGCTCTATATGCGCTTCGTTATCTTTACCTACCGGCACCAAATGAGCTTTTGGAGTCATGATATCAGCTGTCTGTAGTACAGGGTAGCCGATCAATCCAAAAGGAACCGCTTCTGAGTCTATATGGGCATTGCGCGCCATTTCTTTGAGGCTAGGCAATCCAGTAAGGCGATTCAAAGAGATCATCATTTCGAAGATCAAATTCAACTCATAGACAGCAGGAACGGCCGACTGGAGGTAAATTGTCGAACGTGCCGGATCAATCCCACACGCTAAATAATCGAGAACCATATCTCGAATGTGATCGCGAATTGCCAAAATATCTTCTTTGGTTGGTTTCGTCGTCAACATATGCAAGTCGGCAATGATAAAATAACACTCATATTGGTCTTGAAGCGCAACCCGATTTTTAATCGATCCTACATAATGCCCTAGATGCATTTTTCCCGTCGGACGATCGCCTGTGAGAATTCTTTTCTTTTCCATGTTTATTTTATCCATCCCATTTTAATTCTAATTAATGCTATAGAGGTTGCTACTACAACTATACCGAAATACACTCAAAAATTTGTAATACCATAACACCTAAAGCAAAGAGAATAATTAACAAGAGTGAAATTCGTCCGCCCGGAACAAGTTGAACACCGGAGAACGTTTTCCTATACCTCCCAGACCAAGCCATCAGGGCGGGTAAAATACCGAAAAGAGTCACAGCGCCGAAGGCACCTGCATAGTTAAGTGCTATCAAGAAGAGGCGGGGATAAACCAACGATAGGACTAAAGAAGGGGTGATCACTAATAAGCAAAGGAGAATTTTCCCTTTTCGATTTTTTTCAATATTTAAGCCATCGGCAAGAAAATCAACAAACCCCAACGAATTTCCCAAGAAGGAAGTGAGGATAGCAAAGAAAGCAAAGTATTGAGCGACTTGGGTTACCCATAAATTTCCAGCTGATCTATAAAGGATGTCTGTAGCCATTTCTCCCTTTTCGATGACTTCTAAGAACCCTCCTTCTCCGTGGATTGGAACTAAACCCAAAATCAAAAACTCCCAGATCAGATACACAAACAAAGGGATTGCACTACCGATGAGAATGGCAAGACGCAAACGCTTGACGTCTCCATGAAGGTAATTTTTTAGGCTGGGCACTAAATTGTGATATCCAAAAGAGATGATCATAATAGGAAGCATCAGTGGAGCCATCGACCAATCAGTATAACTCAGGTACTCAAACTTCACATGAGGAGCTCCAAAAACCACAAGTAAGATGTAGGAAGAAATCAATCCCCCCATGAGAAGGCGGTTGAACAAATCGACAGAACGAGTGCCCAAATAAACGAAAACCCCAAAAATAGCACTGATTCCAACTCCACCAACCCAATTGGGAATTGACACTCCCATCGTCCCTTGAAAAAAAACAGAGATTAGCTCGCCGCTGCCAGCGATATAGGCGATTCCCAAAGCATAAAAAAGGAAAATATAACAGGCCCAAGCAATCCCTTTGCCAAAAGCACCCAAAGTGCGATTTGCCATAGAGATAATACTCACCTCGTCGGTGAACCATAAGTTGACTTCAAGCAGTAGAAGAGCCGTCGTCGTCATAAAAAACCAGCCGAGGATAAACATCAACAATGAAGGCTGAAATCCGGCCAACGCCGACATCACAGGCAGCCCCAACATCCCCGCCCCAATACAACAACCGGAGATAAGCAACACCGCTCCACTCAAACTCCCCTTACTTGGTGCATAATCGTTCTTCATAAAAATCCATAAGCATCGAGTTCAATCTCAGAACTAGCATCTTCAAATAATACATGAGCTACAGCTGCATGCGCTAATTCATGGATGATTGTAATCAAAGGAAGTGCTACGCACCCAACAGCAGCTCGCCCTAAAACAGAAAGCGTAGCTCTAAATCCCGCGTTAGATAGAGCATTGTTGACATAGGCAGAACATGTATTTTTTACAAAAGCCATATTTTCTCAAGTGTTGGAAGAGGTGGGATTCGAACCCACGGTACGCTTTCGCGCACACACGCTTTCCAAGCGTGCTCCTTAAGCCACTCGGACACTCTTCCATTAACAACAGGCACAAGTTTAAGCAATTAGCGGATATTGCGCAATATTTTTCACACATTTTTCACACATTTGGGTGTGATTAGGGTGCGATTAAAAGTGAGGGTTGATAAAATACACGGAAACGGGAATCATTTTAGACTATGTTTCAACATGTTTCTATTGCTACGCGAAGCGTTTGGAGTGCGAAAGTCCTCTTTCGCTTTGTTATTTAAGGCAAAGCGAAAGAGGACTTTCGCACTCCAAACGCTTCGCGTAGCATTAAGGCAGGGGTTCTCTAGATTGCATCTTCGGATCACGTTAGTATTTATCAACCCTCACTTTTAATCACACCCAATCACACCCAAAAAATTGCTAAAAATTCCAATTTTTGCTACGCTGGCCAGAGTTAAATTCAGAAATTTTGGAGGTTTATATATGTTCGCAGCATCAGCATCGGCAAACCCATTAATGCCTAACCGCTATTTAAGTCCTCGGAGCACCAATGAAGTCCCTTCTAATGATATGCAAAATACTACGGTCTATCAAGCAGCATTTAAAATTCTAGTCGAGAAAAAGACATTGGTGTTCTCTAAAATAGAAGATTCCTATCAATTCAAAGAAGGAAATCAAAACTATACAGTACGCGAAGCTTGGGTAAAAGAATTTGGGGATAGGATGCAGACTCAATACGGTGTATCACGAGAAAATGTAACCTTTACCAATCCTTATATTAGTAAGGTCGACGAGTGGGGAAATCCTAATATGACTATACTAGAAAACCTTCAGAAACAACAGATTATACTTGCATTGCCACTTTTAATTTTTAATCCTTAGTTTTGAAAAAGGTCTATTTAGAAAAGCGCATCTCGCTCCAATTCAGCCCATACTCATTTTCGATAAGTGTCCGCTCCCCTTCCGATGAGGTGCGGGAAACTCCATGGACTTGCGATTTTCCTTTCCAGGTGATTTCTACCTTTGTATCCTTGTAGGAACGAATGCGTAAATACCACTCTTGTTGAGGTGAAGATGTATTGGAAAATTTCAACCAATCTACGGATAAAAGGGTATCTTCTGTTTTTTTTGCCCCGATTTTATCTAACGATCTGGCGATTTCGCTAGGGTCCACTTCAAGAATTTTTGTCTCAATTTCCATTCCAACGCCGGTGTTTGGAATTGCAGAAACATAAGGAAAACACAAAACAGAAAAACTGATCACAAATATCCTAAACATTTTCTTCATAATAACCTCTACACTAAAAATAATTAAATTTAGTTTATTTTTAATAAAATCAAGAGTGGTAATGTTTTTATCTTGTTTAAGTTTTAACTTTTCAATATAATTGCGCTTTCTTTGGAGGTACATGTTCACGGGGTCTATTCACTATAACTCAGGCCTTCAGCCTGAAATACATATGTTTATCACCTAGGGCAACGCCCTAGGGAACACACGTAAATAGTTCAGGCTGAAGGCCTGAGTTATAGTGAATAGACTCCGTGAACATGTACCTTTGGAGGTCTTATGACTACAAATATTCAGCAATCAACACACTCTAATTTCCCATTACATTTTAATTTCAAACCGGTCGATTTAGCTCATCGATCTCTCGTCCACAAATGGCTTGCCCAACCCCATGTAGCAAAATGGTTTTATGGACAAGGACTCAAAAACACTTTAACGCACCTGGATGGATTTCTTCAAGGAGTTTCTGAAGGACAATATTGGCTCGCTTACGATAAACATCATCCTTTTGCCTTTCTAATCGAAAGACGCGAGTAGCAACGTTGACGCTAGCATGAGCACGGTACTTTAGTTTTACTTTCTGCTGCTCGAGTCAGCACCCAAGCTGTTAACAACGCCAAAACAAACCATGTCCAGCGCACTCCCATGGCGATGTCAAAAGATTGAAATTCTTGCAAAACGTTTCCAATTAAGATAATTCCCAATAAAACTGGAGCGATATATCTTAAACAAAAGGCATAAGGATGTAAACGTCTCTCCATCATCCATACAGGGTCGTTTTTAATTTTTGGACATGCATATTGAAAGACCACAATCAATGCCAGACCGCCAATAAGCATATTTGTCCCCATGATCATAGGCACTAAGGCATCGATCAAATGCGAAGCGTTGCCCATACAAAATAACACCGCGATCAAGGTAATGCATAAAATGGTGATAGATACCGCTTGCTTACGAGAGGTCTGAAACTCCACTTCAACGTTGCCGGCAATACTTTCAACAATCGAGAAAACCCCTGTAATACCTGCTATGAAAATGCAAAAGAAAAAAATTACCCCTATCAGCTGTCCTAAGATAGGTCCAAAGACTTTAAATATCTGTGGAAAAACTATAAAGCCTATTTCAAATGTAGAATCGGTGGTCAAAATAGAGGCAAAAGGAACTTGCTGTATATAACTAATATGCGCCAAGCAACCAAAAATGGCAGCTCCAGAGATAAATGATACGACAAAATCCCCCAAAGCCACGCACATCATCGCTCTTGGGATGTTTACCTCGTTGCCCGTATGGCGAGAATAACCTACGATGATTCCCAATCCTAATGATAAGCTAAAGAATAACTGTCCAAAGATATCTCTCCATAGGCTAGGGTCCAATAATTTTGCAAAATCGGGCTTTAAGTAATAAAACCAACCATCCATTCCTCCTGGGAGAAAAGCGACAATGACAGCAAAAAGGGTCATAATGACAACGAGCAATGGCATAAAGATAGAACAGATACGTTCAATTCCATCTCTGACATTTCGCGACAAAACAAACCATGTCGCAATGGCAACAACCACAGTCGAGATAAAGACCGGAATCGAGAGTTGCCCAAAACTCGTGATATCAGATGTCGTTTTTAGGAATGTATCGACAAAAAAGGCTTTAGAATCACCTGGAATAGCATTAACAGCCGAGAAATAAGTATAGGCGACTGAGTAACCTGTCAATACAATGTAAAACCCACCAATAGATAAGCACGCTAAAACAGCAAGCCATCCTAATGTCTTTCCTGCCCTTCCGAAAACACTTCCATAAGCAGAGATAAGAGGCGACTTCATTCGATATCCGATCAGTCCCTCTAAAATCAACAAGGGAATTCCCAAAACGAAAAGAGCCATACAATAAGGAATTAGGAAAGCCCCTCCTCCATTTTTATATACCTGCGCACTAAAACTGAGGATATTGGCAAACCCGACAGCTGATCCGATTAATGACCAAATAAACCCCGCCTGACTCTTCCATGTAGTGTCAGAAACATTTTGATTGTTAGACATAGTAAATCCTTAAAAAAGTAAATTAAAAAACCATAAAGTATACACTTCGCAGAAAAAGCTACTTGCTAATCCATTGAAAAATAAAAAAATCTATAAAAAGAGGGAAATGTTAGCCTTAGAGGCTAAGAAGGAGGAGAGAAAGAAGAAGGGACAAAGAAGAAAAAGAAACAGTATTTATTTCACTAGATGGGACTGAGCACCTAAATATTTGTTTGAAATTTGACATCGCCTAAAACTCCTTTTTTTTGGGCTTTGGGCTCATTCTATCATTTTTAATATATCCTTGCCTACTTTTTTTTTATCATTTTATCATTTTATACTTTACAAATAAATTCAATCAATCTAGAATGTGCCTTTTATAAAATAATATGGATGTTTTTTTGTGATTAATTTATATAGTTTCTTTTTAGGTGATATTATATATGAATTTTTCGATACTGGCTTGGCAAATGTTCTGGGATTAGAAACCTTAAGACATGGAACCAACCCTATTAATTACCTAGGAATAAGAATTAATGGGGGAGATCCTAATCATGGAGGCAAAGCTAGTGGGTCTACTAAAGGATATTATGAAGATGATACTAGAAATCTTTTTTACGTTTTTAAAGACAGTGAAATCAAGATTGAGAGCATCCATAGTGGATTCAAGCGCCTTATTTCGCTCATCTTCCAGATCATGGGAATAAGAACCAGGATTTTAGCCCGTTTGCATTGTGCTGTTTCAGGATTTAACTTTGTTGCTCAAAAATTTCAAAATATACAATATCCATCCATAATAACTAAATGTTGTTTTATTTTTTTTTCTTATTTAGGTTTGGCTTTTAGTTTTTTAATTTCTCCAACGATTCGCTTTCGATTTTCTAAAAATGATTTAAAAGGGTTCAAAAATGATCCAAACTATGGCGGTATGGCATATTGCACAAACAAACTAATGGGAGCTTGGCGCATTGGTTTGTTTGGCTCTCTTTTTACAGGGATAAATTTTAATTGGTTTTCTAGAATAAAGGCCGATTTTTCTAAGGCTATTCTAGGGAGCATACAAATTATTACTGCAATCGCTATTGCAGTTCTATCCACAAATATTTTCGTAGCAAACCCGCTTCTTGCGATCCCCGCTGCAGTTGGTGTTTTGCTGGCTTAATCTACTTTAGGATTTTTTTAAAAATGCGCTTAAATTCATGAGGAAGGCATCGGCGATGACGATGGCAGCCATTGCTTCCACGACAGGGACGGCGCGGATGGCGACGCAAGGATCATGGCGACCTGACTCAGGGATTTGAAATGTTGTCTTTTCACCTCTCAAGTTGACTGTTTGTTGAGGTTTTTTAATGCTGGATGTAGGTTTGAAAGCAACTCGAAAAAATAGTGGAGAACCGCTCGAAATTCCCCCCAGTGTGCCTCCAGAAAAGTTTGTGGTTGTATGTACGCGTCCTTGATCGTCGACATCAAAAGCATCATTATGCTCAGAGCCTTTCATACGTGCAGCAGCAAATCCAGAGCCAATCTCAAATCCTTTTGATGCAGGGATGGAGAGCATCGCAGAAGCTAGCATCGCTTCGAGTTTACAATAAACAGGATCGCCGAGTCCTACTGGCACATCCGCGACACACCCTAAAATACCCCCTATAGAATCGTTGTCTTGTTTAGTTGATTCAATTAGCTGCATCATTTTTTGGGCTGTTTTTTCATCTGGACAAAAGATAGGGCTAGAACATGTTTTTTCACGCAACGCAGAAATGTTAGAGAAATCAGGAGAAGCGATAGAAATACCACCGATTTCCATCACAAATGCAACGCAATCAATGTTAAAATGGGCTAGTAGTTTTTTCGCAACAGCTCCTGCAGCCACACGTGCAGCCGTTTCGCGGGCCGAGGAGCGTCCACCACCTCTATAATCAAAAATGCCATATTTTTCCAGATAGGTAAAATTGGCATGACCAGGGCGGTACATGTCTTTAATGGCAGAGTACTGGGAGCTGTCGCCAGCATCTTGATTGCGAATTAAAATAGCAATTGGCGCTCCTGTTGTCTTACCCTCAAAAATGCCGGAGAGAATTTCGGACAGATCCTGTTCTGTACGTGGAGAGGTATAGGGGTTTTTTCCTGGTTTGCGGAGGGCTAGTTGATCATCAATGTCTTCTTTAGTGAGCGGAATGCCAGCAGGACAACCATCGATCACAACTCCGATTGCTGGTCCGTGAGATTCCCCAAAAGTGGTGATGCGAAAAATATGACCAAAAGAATTAGAAGCCATTAGGTTGTTTCTCCTATGTTTGCTCCGATGGCTCTAAAGTCCTCACAAAATCGAGAGTATGTCTTAGCGATGCATTCGACACCTAAAATTTTACTTGGTGTTTTGGCCGCAAGAGCTGCTGTCGTTAAAGCCAAAGCCAATCGGTGATCGCTATGAGCATACAGCTCTGTCCCATAAAGTTGCGTTGGATTAATGATTAACCCATCTTGCCTTTCTTCGATATCAGCACCCATTTTTTTCAATTCCTTCGCCATCAAATGAATCCGATCAGATTCTTTTTTACGCGCGATTTCCCCGTTGATAATTTCTGTCTGTCCCTCTGCAAAGCATCCCAGGACAGCAAGAATGGGCAATGCATCGATAAAATCGTTAATATCGACAACTGTTCCTTGAAGTTTTGTGCCTGATTGTATGGTTAACGTCTGTTTTTTTTCATCAATAATAAAGCGGGCCCCCATTTTCTGAAGCAAGGGTATAATCGCCTTATCCCCCTGAGAGTCTTTCATATTGATATTGTGGAGGGTGAGTTGAGAACGAGTGATAAGTGCAGCAACAATAGGAAATGCCGCTGTGCTAAAATCGCCTGGAACCCTGTAGGTAAAACCGTTGATTTGAGCATTCCCCTCAGTGCGGTAGTAGGTATAATCGGAACTCTGACAAGGGATCCCCAGCTTTTCAAACCAATCGAGCGTCAACTGAACCCAGGGTTTTTCCCCTGGATTTTTCACGTGTAACTCGATTGGATAAGGAGCAAAAGCGGCGGCGATGAGAAGTCCTGATATTGGTTGAGAATCTTCTCCGTCGACAACAGCATTTGAACCAGTTAAAGGTCCTTTGACAATAATTGGAGCGTGTCCATTTCCTAAGGAAGAAATAGCAAATGCTCCCAGCTGATTTAACCCTTCGAGCAAAGGTTGAACAGGTCTATTTTGACGAATAGAAGCATCCCCTGTCAGGATTGTATAATGAGGCGATAATCCTGCTAATGCCCCTATGAGACGCAGTACCAAACCTGAATTCCCACATTGAATCACGTCTTGAGGGGAATTTAGTTTTCCTGCACATCCGTGAATTTCTAAATGATTTTCATGGATCTTAACTTCGGCTCCAAAAAGACGAACTGCCTCGATCATAGCCATCGTATCTGGTGAATGGAGGAAATGTTCAATAGATGAAGTTCCCTTCGCTAGAGCGGCAAAGAAAATTGCACGTAGAGTATGCGATTTTGAAGGTGGAACAGTTAAACTTCCCTGCAGAGAAGAGGGATGAACATCAAACTTAAGCATAATTCTGCTCCATGTATGAAAGGGTTGACTCAAGATCCTCTTCTTTGACAGCGCGGCAGTATTCGCCGTTAAAGGGAATTGCATGGCCAATTTGGTCGATCAAGACAAATCGAATGCCTTCGACCGACTTTTTCTTGTCGAATGCCATGGACTGGATTAATTTTTTCCTTTCGTAGGTGTTTGGAAGTGCAGCAGAACTAAACATGTCTTTACAAACCATTTCAATTTGAGAAAACTGCTGCTCGGACAGAAATCCCAATTGGACACTTAAATAGCTTTCCGCAATGCAGCCTATCGCTACAGCTTCTCCATGAGACAGTGTAAAATTGGATATTGCTTCAAGAGCATGTCCAATGGTGTGTCCAAAATTTAAAATACGCCTTAGTCCTTTATCAAATGGATCTTGTGTGACGATGGCAATTTTTGCTTTTGACGCTCTAGTCACTAACACGTCAAACGAGTGGGAATTTTTAACAAATGTCAAAATTTCAGAATCAAAAATCAAACCCATTTTAATGATTTCAGCAAAGCCATTAATTTTTTCATTTTCAGGAAGTGTTTTAAGAGTTGATAGGTCGCTGACGATTGCTTTAGGATGATAAAAAGAACCAATCAAATTTTTCCCGTAGGATGTGTCTACAGCTGTCTTTCCCCCTATCGCAGCATCGACCATGGCTAACAATGAGGTGGGAATGAGGATGAGAGGAACGCCGCGCAAATAGGTCGAAGCGACAAAACCAGCCAGATCGGTTGTGGCTCCTCCTCCAAGTCCAATTACAACGGTATCTCGTCCAAACCCTGCTTTGAGCATCTGATCTTCGACCATTTGTTTTATTTCGCGAGTTTTCCCCTTTTCTCCATCAGGAATTTCAAATAGTTGAGCCGATAATTTTTTACTTAATTCAGTTCCATAGAGTTTTTTAAGAGAGTTATCTACAATGATAGCGATCTTATTTCCATATTTTTTACACAGATAAATTAAAAAATCCCCCTGAATTAAATCGTGCCCAATATAGAGTTCTGAAATAACTGGAGGTTGTTGAAGATCGATTAAAATGGGAGTCGACATACAAATAACCTTATCGTTTTGAGGTGTGATTCAAAGTTGTACATTGGCAATTTTTTCAAGACAACTCGGCATTGGGGTCAGGCTTGGTATTCTGGTATTCTGTGGAGAGGCATGGGGGTCTGGCTTGGTATTCTGATATTTTGGTGTTCGTTGCCTAGTCTATAACGATGGACACCAAAATACCAGAATACCAAGCCAGACCCCCATGCCTCCCTCCAGAATATCAGAATACCAAGCCAGACCCCAATGTTGAGTTGCTCTTAAAAAACTGTAACGTACAACTTTTAATCACACCCATCGTTTTATGAGGGTTTATACTGCGGGGCGGTGAATTTTTGCGTTTTCCGCTGCGTGAAAGCTCTCGCGGTTCGACGATCGCAAACGGATGAATATTAATAATATTGATCCGTTTGCGATCGCTCGAACCCCGAGGCTTTGACGCGCGCAAAACGCAAAAATTCACCGCCCCGCAGTATACCACTTTTCGCTCTGCGCTAACGCTTGATTAAAAAACATTTCATCTCCGTAGATCACGTCACACCCCAAACTGATGGCTTGTTGTAACAAAGGAGTTTCACGAGGCGTATAGTTCACATCCATTACCAATGCAGAAGGTACGATTTTTTGTGGATCTATACTTATCGAACTCGCAGAACTATTAATAAGGATATCATATTCAGAAGGCACGTCAAGTAAACTACCGGCTTCACAATCGATTTCGCAAGCTAATGTCTTAGCTTTCTCTACAGTTCGATTTAAGATGAGTATTTTAGCACCTCGCTTCAAGGCCTCATGAGCGATTGCTCTGGCAGTTCCTCCAGCACCTAGTAAAACAATTTTTTTTCCACGGACGGCTCCCCTCTTTTCAATCGCATCTAAAGCTCCGATGCCATCGAAGTTGAAGCCCACAACCTGATCATTTTTGAAAATCAGCGTATTTGCGCTGCCGATGTGTTTTATTTCTGAGTCAATTGGATTGAGAAAGGGAAGGACTTTTTCCTTTAGAGGCATTGTGACGCTTAATCCTCGAAATTTCATTTCGGCTGCCAAGAGGAAAAAATCAGAGAGTTCGTCTGGCGTTACATTCATTTTTACATAGACGCTATTTAGTCGCTTTTCTTTAAACACATTGTTGTGGTAGATGTGTCCAATACTTTTTGATATAGGGTCCCCTATTAATCCATAAAGATGGGTGTTTGGATTTAATCTCAGATATCCATACAGCTCAATCAACTCATCGACACTCAATTGCCCTGGAGCTGTTTGTTCCTCTTTGCTCAAGCTAGTGTAATTAATTATATTTCCAACCACGGGTGCTAACACTCTAGCAAACTCCCCTTTTTCTCCCATGCACACGACGCTGAGGCGAGGACGTCGACGGGAAAAAAGGAGCATACGAAGAGCATCATTTGCCGAGAGGGACAGAGCGGCAATTTTATATCCATAAACGGGATATTTGGACATCAACTGATAGATTTTTTCTAGCTTCAAAGGGGTTTCTTGGAAATTGTGATAGGAAAGGATGAAATTGGTTTTTTTATATTTTTGACAGACCTTCTCTATAAAGTCTGGAGACATATCATATTCAAGATCAAAAAAAGCGGGTTCGAACATGAGAAGCTGTTCAATTAGGAATTCTCTTTCCTGCTCTGTACCGCGAAAGCTCCCTCCTTGAGAAGCCTTCCTTAGGGTGAGTATAATAGGACGGTTGAAAACAATGATTGCATTTTTTATCAGTTCGAGATCAAGCTGAGGGAATAAATCAAGCCTAAACTCGACTCCACCAGCTCCCTCAGGAACTTTTTGTAATGATAAAAGGTTAGCAATCGAAACAAATAACATATCTAATCGGGTTATACTGCGGGGCGGTGAATTTTTGCGTTTTCCGCTGCGTGAAAGCTCTCGCGGTTCGACAAACGCTTCGCGCAGCATCGAGGCAAGAGTCATTATTATGCATTTTATCAATCTACACTTTTAATCGCACCCAATTTTTCTAAAAACAACTATTCCCTTGAGAAGAAAATCCAATTTTGATGTACTTCATATCATTTTTATCGAGAAACCTATGAATAACACGCCCATAGATTCAACCCCCTTAATCCATCGTTATGAAGATTTGATACATCTATTCCATCGCTGCTTTTTTGAGAAATACAACACTCAATTGGTTAGAGGAGAAGATGAGCCCATCTACTTGCCTGCAAATGAACATCAACCTCACCATATGTTATTTTTTGCACATGGTTTCTTTGCTAGCGCCCTCCACGAATGCTCCCACTGGCTAATTGCAGGGGAGAATAGGCGGAAACAAATCGATTTTGGTTATTGGTACATCCCGGACGGTCGCAACGCCTCACAACAAGAGCTTTTTCAAAGCGTTGAAGTCAAGCCGCAAGCAATGGAATGGATACTCTCCATGGCTGCAAAACACCCTTTTCGAATTAGCATTGATAATTTAAATGGATTAGAGTCAGAGACGTTGTCATTCAAACAGGCAGTCTATCAGCAGGTAGAGGTGTATTGCAAAAATGGCCTTTCAGAACGAGCAACAATATTTCGTCGAGCTCTCTGCGAGTTTTACGATTCACCACCAGTCTTAAAATTTGAAGATTTTCACCTCGAATCTTTAAATTGTGCTGCGAGGCATTGAACCTAGAAACGGCAGTTAAAATGGGCCATCTACGCTGACCTTTTGATGTGGATGGCATTTTTGGGAAAATTCGCCTCACCAACTGGGTGATGTCAAATTTCCCCAAAAACGCCCCCACATCAAAATCTCAGCATATCTGACCCATTTGAACTGCCGTTTCTAGGTTGAATCAAAAATCGCAATAAAATCCTTGACAAATGAATCCTTCAGAATTACGATGAGGCCACAAAACAACATGTCGGAGGAAAAATGTTACCTGCCACCAGTTCCAGCGCTAGTTATTTAAATCACTCTCAAGCAGTCTCGTGTGAAGAAACAGTCATACAACAAGAATCAGAAAGGTTCAAGTCGATGGATCAGCAAGAACAGGCTAATACTATTGATCAATTGGAAAGTAATTTTAAAGACTTTATTTCAAAAATAAATAAAGCTCTGGCTGCAGGTACTCAACTATGGCTAAACTCCATAGCAGAAGCAGACTCGGAAGTTCCCGAGGTTGCCGCTGAAATTAATAAAATTGCCCAACGAGGATCTACGGCATATGATTACCGTTCAAAATTATATGAAGCTTTAAAGTCGGTTACAGAGTCAACCGAGACCATCGAAAAGATAGAGCAGTGTCAGAATCGATTCAAAAAACAATCAGTTACGACCGAGTGGCTTCCAACAGAACAGAAGGTCACTTGCACTTATGTCAATGAGTGCCAAACAAAAGATTTAGCCCCGAAGCAAGTGAGCCTGGCTTCAGCCAACACTCCTAACCCCACGAAAAAGACGTGTTGTGTTCTGCTATAGAACTTATCCACTGCCCTTATGAAACTACTGAGGAGGTCATGGACCTCCACTACCAGCACTTTCGGCAGCATGAGGAATGAGACTGCTTTGCAAAAGAATTGATTGTAGAAGTTCGCTGTGAAGTTCGCTTTGCAATTGCTGATCCACTTGAAAGTATGGTAGAAACAAATCCATCATCTGCTGGCATATTGCCAATCGATTCGGATTTTCTGCCCAATTGGCAATTAACGCCTTAAAACCTCTTTTAGCAAGGTCTGCAAGAGCTTTTTTTCCTTCTGGCAATTCTGGATTGATCTGATAATTTCTAATGACAACAAGAATCAACGCATAAACACCTATGTAGTCAATCCCTAAAGAACGATCACACTTTTCAAAATCCTCTATGGCCTTTGCAATCATGGCTGCTTGCCCTTCAGCTGATTCGGGGTTAATTTGATTCGTTTCGATAAAATTGGAAATAAGCTTTGTATGTTGGGCATTGAAAATTCTCAAAAATTCACCAATCACTTGAGGATCATCAACGCCACTTTCATTGAGGAATGGCCATGTTAACTCAATTCTCTTACGAACAAGAGTCCGGCAAATTGCAAGCCAGGTGACTCCTCCGGGTTCTTTTTGAAATGGGAAGCATGCAGCAGCTTTAAATCTAGCTCTAGCGAGTTGTCCAGGAAGAGGTTTTATTTCTTTCAATTTCCTATCAGAGCATGCCAATTCAGGATTTAATTCAAAAGCTTGTCTGGCCAATTCAAGCAGAGCTCTATCGGAAATATTAAATTTTTTAATATCTAGCATTGTTTTTAAAGGAGCTAGATAAAGAGCATATTTGGCGGCTGTCATGCGTTGTACTTCAGACAACTGATACCCATCTAGATTACTATACGACATCTGACTAGTACGCGATTGCTTAATCGCTTTTAATAAGATGCGAAAACGGTTATATTGTGAATTTATTTCAAAACGTGAAATCATTTCACTAATTTTTTTACCGGAATGCTGAGCGGCAAATTCAGCAATAGCCTGACGCACATACTGTCCTTCGGCTGTTTGAGCATCTATATCGCAATCTTCCAGCACCTTAGTTGCCAGCAAATGAACAAATTCCTGATGGTTAGGTCTAGCGCTTGTTAGAATTGCATCGAAAATCCGAATCCCCTGCTTTTGTTTAGAAGCAGGTAATGAAAACAATTTTGCTCCACAAGTGATTAAAGCCTCTTTGTTTAAACCACAATTCAGTGCCATCGTATATTTTTGATAGAAATGTTCAAGATGACAATATCTTTCTTTGAATATATTTTCTAAATAGCTGTTCATTTCCTGAAAAGCGGTGTGGATTTCAACATTTCCGCGAATGAATGCGTGGTCACGTTGATCAAAATATGAACTTCCATCAAGCAAAAGCAAATTGAGTGTGATATAAAAGTAATAATTTCCCCAAAAAATAAGTTTATTTACCTTTTTTCCTCCTAATGTCAATTCTGAAAAAAATGGAGCTTGTGAATAGGGATCCGCTTCTGCTTTTTCTTCTTCACTTCCAAATGAGAAAGCCTCCCAGCACTTAAGGGAGTCTATTGGGAGTCCAGAAAGAAGACAACTCAATGGAGGCGATTTTTCAATTAACGGCGATTTGTAGCTAGCAAAATGAGCAGATTCTTCTTTCATATTATCAATAATCCATTGATCTAAAAATAGATTTTTCAATAGTTGTGTTTCATTAAGAGGACTTAGATTTTTTTCTTGAAGTGCTAAAAAAGTCTCTGGAATGATTTGCAAAATATCAAGAGCCTCTGAAATCATATTTCCATATCGACATGTATTAGCAGCGTAATTGATCATTCGAAGATATCGAATCCATTGGCTTTTATTAATGTAAGGAAGAAGAGCGCACATCATCTGTAAGGTTGCAGAAGAAGAACAATTTTCTATTAATTCACCCCAATTTTCTTTAACAAATTCATCAATTCTCATTCCTGCCAAGCAATACAATGCCTTTCTGGACTGAAATGACAACCTGGCTTCTTGTTTTTGTTTTCCTGATAAGTAAAATCCCGCACTAAGGAGACCTTCGTTAAGCAAATCTAAAGGATATTCAGGATTAGAGGATGGACCACAAGAAAACTGAGATGTAGATAGCTGATGAGGGACATTGGATAAGTGGAAAAACGCAGAAAGAGCATCTTGCTGCGTGATACTTCGCAACACACCATCAACCATATGTGGACGGTAAGTCATCCACTGAATATCACCCCAAGAATCGGTCACTTTTGCTATCGCTGCTTTAAGGCGATTTTTTTTAAAATCGCAAACGACGGATACCTGCTTTCCCTCCCACAAAAAATTTCCGATAAAACGAGTTTTTTGGCCGTTTTGGGTTAAGCTTACTTGTTTGTCTCTACATACGGGTTGCATTTGATTTCACTCCATTATTTTTAGGAACCACTTGGACAGGAACATCAACAAAAGATTGAGAAATTTGCAGAGGAAATGCGCACACCGTTTCTTTTAGGTAGTGGTAAGTTCCTATTCCTACTGCAGCAGAAAGAGAAAGGCGATGAGCCATTGAAGCAATGTTTGCAAGACCAATGTCACTTTCAAAAGTACTGCTTAAAACTAAATCAACCCCTCTTTTTTTGCTCCAGTCATATAGAGGCAAGCATCTTGTCATCCCACCTTGAATTGTAGGCTTATAAATAAGAGCTTTCAGCGTAGGTAGCAATTCTAATTGTTGCAGAGAAAGATTTTCAGGGAAAGACTCATCAACTGCGAGAGGATGCGAAAACAACGCTAAATCTTCAGGATTTTCAAAAGGTTCCTCAACATAGTCAAATGCATCCAAAGGGAATTGTGAAAAGAAACGAAGGCTATCGAAAGTTTTCCACGCTCGGTTAACATCGATTCGCAAACAAAATTTGTCTTTTAATTCATGAATTAATCGTACAGCCTCTCTATGAGGGAGGTTGCTGACTTTAAGTTTTGCAACAGTATACCCTTCTGCATGCCTAAGAGCTGCTTGTTCGGTGATCTCTTGAGGAGATCCCATGAGAAGGGCACTTACCGGAACTTTATGTGCAGAAAGAGGAGAAAGCATTGAAAGTAGAGCTGACTCCAATCCAAAAAGCAGTGAAGGCAAAAGTTGAAGTTTCTCTAGTTGCTGTGAGCAAGTCTGAGCGGTCCATTCTATTCTGAGGATCTCATCCTTTTTTTGATTTAATTGTAATAGAGAATCCTCTAATGATTCTTTACTCCATTTAGGAAGAGGCGCGATCTCTCCCCACCCACCATTCCCCTTGGTACCTGTAAGATTGATTAAAGCGCCTGAGCGTGGCTGTCCACTTAGAAGCGGGATTTCATTCGGAAAAGAAAAAATCGATTGTATCTTCATTAATTATACCATTATAAATCAAAACAATGGCATTGTATATTATTTATATATAAAAAGTCTAGACTATACCGAAACATGAAATGAATTTCTATCATAGCTTTTGAGCGATTGAATGAGCCATATTTTTAAATATGATCAGATGAATCGGCAGTAAGAAATACCAATACATTCTCCCCCAGAACCCTTTAGGGCGAAATGTAACAATTTGCCTTAGGAGCATTTTTTCACGATCGACCTCAAATTCAAGCCAGGCTTCACCTGGAAGCTTCATTTCAGCATAGAGAATGAGATGTAGCTTCCTCTTATCTGCCAAGATAACTCTCCAAAAATCAACCGTATCTCCTGCTCGAAGCTCTATCGGATGACGACGACCACGATTCATTCCTATTCCGCCAATCAATTTGTCAAAAAGACCCCGAAGCCTCCAAGCCCAATTTAGGGCATACCATCCTTTGTCTCCACCGAGGCTCCAAATTTTACTTTGCACATCTTCAATAGGAATGATTACCTGAACTTCCTGCTTGTCTTTTAAGCAGCCCTCCCTGGGGACTTCAATATAATTTTGGAGGTCTTTGTTCACTTTTTTTACATCCCAAGCGTCCATCCATGTCGATACGATTTCATTTTGAGAGATTTTCTGAAAAGCTAAATCCAATGTTTGTTCATATGTGAGACAACTATGAGGCAAAATGGTATCGATATCCAAATTTAACTTACGGGTCGAATGTTTCATGCTTTCAACGAGGTAACTACAAAGCGAATAACGTACTGAGGTAACCAAAACAAGCCAGTAACTAGATAACTTCGGAGTTAAAACAGGGACATCAATGATGAGTCGCTTCAGTTTACGATATCTGGCGTACCGTTGCAGCACATCTTTAAATGTCATAACATCGGGCCCACCGATATCAAAAGTCTTATTATAAGTGGTTTCAAAAAGTAAAACACCCTCGAGATAAAAAAGTACATCCCGTATTCCAATGGGTTGACAAAAACTTCTGACCCATTTTGGGGCAATCATGATAGGTAATTTTTCGCAAAGATCTCGGATGATTTCGAAAGAAGCACTGCCAGAACCAATAATCAAACTCGCGCGAAGAATTGTAGAAGGAATGAAACTCGAACAGAGAACTTTTTCTACCGCCAGGCGTGAAGAAAGATGAGGGGAGAGTTCTTGTTCATTTTCAATAATACCGCCCAGAAAAATGATCTGTTTGACTGAATGTGTTTCCATAAGGGAAACGAAAGTCTTTGCGACTGCAACTTCCGCCTCGACTAAATTTTCAACAAGACTTCCCATGGAGTGTATAAGATAATAAGCAGCATCTAACCCTTCAGGAATGGGGTCCATTTCATTTGGAAAGCGAATATCTCCATGTATAATTTTAAGACGAGAAAAATTCTCTGTTTTAAATTCAGTTCCCTTGACACGAACTAGAGCAAAAACTTCATGTCCCTTATCTAATAAGTGATAGACAAGTCGCTTACCAATAAACCCGTTAGCACCGGTTATAAGAATTTTTGCCATAAAAGTACGTCTATTAATTTTGAAACTAGTTTAGTTATACACATTCAGTTCTCGGCGAGTTTGTCCCCATCGTGGTCGAATGCATTTTGCTATGGCCATCACGCCAAAAATTGATGCCGCTGTTGTTACAATTGCTTTTGTTGGAGAAATTACTCCTAATTGTTCGTCGATTAGGCTTGGTATACTCCAGATTTTATCAAAAATATTTTATGCAGTAAGACTACCAAATGTTCCATACAAATAATCCATATTTTCTCCTTATGATTACATTTTGAGCTTCACTGTATGGACAAACAAATTTGAAATCAAGTTGTTTCAGACAGGTGACTAACCATTAAATCAATTTGTTGAATTCTAACCATCTACTGCAGGGTATGACTAAAATTGTTATTCTCAAAAATAACGAGTACAGGATATGTAGGATCAGGGAGGATATGAAGGATCGTTGACGCTGGCTACAGGGATAGGCAGAAATGAGACGTAATAACATTTTAAGTTCCTCGCAAGCTCGGAACTTAAAAAATAAATCATTCTAAATGGGGCTGGGGCCCCATTTAGAAAGATAAATTAATTGTTGAGCATACGAAACAATTATCTATTCTGTAGTCGTTTCCATCGATTCTTGAAGCTGGCGTCAACGATCCTTCATATCCTCCCTGATCCTACATATCCTGTACTCGTTATTTTTGAGAATAACAATCTTAGTCGTACTCTATAGGGAATCACTAAAATTCAACAAATTGATTTAATGGTTAGTCCCTGTTGTTTCAGATTTGTCATTTGCTTTTTATAGTGAGGGTTTTTATACTCTGCGTGCAAGGAACTTGTAATCCTCAGGAATACTAATGATAGGCCCGTCGACGCCATCCAACTTATATCAACATGGCATTTTATTCAAAATAAATAATTACGGTCCTATCTTAGAAGTTGGATCGGCAATCTCTCTTTGTTTTCAAGGGGTTAAAGAACTATATTTTGATATAGTTGCCAACAAATCCGACCCTACAACGCCTCTTAACAGTTGTCATAAAGTTGAATTACCCTCTGAATACTATCTCAAGGTCCATGGATTGACATTGCTTGTTAGTGGGATTCTAAGCGGAATAACATGCTTGCAAAACGTTTTCAGTAGCGATTTTAGAGGATTCTGCACTGCTATAGGAAAAGCTGCCAACGGTTCATTTATTTATGCTAGCTTACTTGCTTTGGAAGAAAATATACGCATTTACAAATATGCTGAAAATCACAACTATAGTGACATAGAAGAAGCTCTAAAACACAGTAACAGACTGCGTTTCTCAGCCATGTTAGGAATTTTTAGTAGTCTTTCTTATATTATTTCAACAGCTCTTACTTTAATTGGCCTTGCCGCAACTGTGGCTCTTGTCATTGGGATCATTGCCACATTTTCGGGGGCATTAAAAGTCATTTATGATTTCATTTCATGGTCGAAAGAACATGCCGTCCATATTTCTGAAAGCAAATTATGAAAGCATATTGAGTTTTAAAAATAAATTCTCCAAGCATATTTGAAGTGATGTTGATCGTTCTAGAGATGTCCTAGAATCAGCAATAGCCTCTTGAGCGAGATTTAAAGAACAAATCCTCTCTTCTTTTAACACCACCGCATACTTTTCGATGTAGTCGGGATTAAGTAGCAATTTCGGATTACCATTCGTCTTTAGAAGTTGTAGATCCCGATACCAGGCTAAAATTAAAGTAAAAATGGTTTTAGCTTCATGCATTGCGTATGTAGAAACAGCTCCTTCGACTTCTTTCTCGATACTCTGTTTCTGAGCCGCAGATAGACGCTCTCCTGAGTGATCGGAAAGCGTTTGATGAACTTCTACCTCTATTTTCTTTTTTGTTTTTTCAACGTAATCGGCAATTGTGCTAGCGATTCCTGTCAATTCTTTATAGGTAGAAACTTTTCCTTTTGCTAATGCGTCAAGGAGAAAAGTGCGCAATGGATTACTCCCCTCATTTAATAGGTGCATAGCTCGTCCGATCGACCCTTGTGCCATCGAGGCATACAAACTAACCTCTTCGATATTTTTCCCATATTTTTGAGCTAAAAATGCGGCTATTTCTTCTTCTCCTACTGGATGAAAATGAACGGTACGGCAACGAGAAAGAATTGTCGGTAAAAGGGAGGCAGGTGAACTTGAAACAAGAATAATAACCGTATTTGACAAGGGCTCTTCGAAGGTTTTAAGAAGGGCATTCGCACTGTAACTCAACATCCGATCTGCCTCATGAATGATAAATACCTTCCATTTGGCTTCAAAAGGACTTTGAAAAACCTCTTCGTTGAACTCCCTCATTGAAGCGATACTATGCATCCCTATTTTTCCTTCGGGATAATAGGAACGTATGTCGGGATGATTACCCATTTCAACTTTACGACGGTGAGTGTTATCTGGATCATCGAGACAAACAAGGCTTTTGGCAAAGGCTTCAGCAAAAAGACTTTTGCCAACTCCTTCAGGTCCTGCAAAGAGAAGGGAGTTGCCCATCGTTTGATTTAAAACCATCCGTTCCAAATATTTTTTGGCCTGTGAGTTACCAATAAGGTGAGAAAACATATGATTACTTCATAAAGGCTTCAAAAGCCGCTGTGATCACCGCTTCTTGTGGTTGATTCGCATCAATCCAACAAAAGCGATTAGGTTCCTCTTGAGCCATCACCTGAAATGCATCGCGCACTCTTTGATGAAACTCCAATTTTTCAGCTTCAATACGATCTAATTCACCTGTACCCGCATTTTCTTTCATCAGCTGTCTTGTGCGAGCGAGTCCTACTACCGGATCGACATCTAGGTAAAAAGTCAGATCGGGAAGTGTCGATCCGCAAACTAAATTACAAAGAGAACGCACCCAAGAAGTGCCCAAAAGACGTCCAGCACCCTGATAAGCCACGGTAGAATCGTTAAAACGATCGCAAAGGACCATTTTTCCCGCTTGTATTGCTGGGATAATGACCTCTTCGATATGTTGAGCGCGAGCGGAAAGAAAGAGAAGAAGTTCTGCTTTTGCCACGATGTTAATATCAGATCGGTAGTCGAGAAGCAAACCACGTATTTGGTTGCCAAATAGGGT
>Ga0207113_1107_pt1 | contig 24755 bp, 24 predicted proteins | sample Alteio_BWMinHeat_69_FD_153559 | JGI IMG/M metagenome (GOLD analysis project Ga0207113, IMG submission 153559) | Enriched cells from forest soil in Barre Woods Harvard Forest LTER site, Petersham, Massachusetts, United States -... | ecosystem: Environmental > Terrestrial > Soil > Temperate forest >... | reverse complement strand
TGACAAGGCAAATGATAATGGGAACGCATTGAAATTTACACTGCAGAATCTGCATATCATAAAAAGCGGATTGCCGAAATGGGTGATGAGTTCTTATTTGTCGTACGAATACAATGATATCCGCTTTGCACCCCTGGAACCCATTCGTTCGGTTGAATTCCTGCGCGACTGGGGGCTTCCCCTGCAATCGCCGAAGGCAAATGAAACATTTTACAAAGCCGCTGAATATGGCTTTGTTCATTCCTTGGTCTGAAATTTTCGAAGTGGTTTCAAATGTTCCACCCCGTAATCTTTTATAAAAAGAAAGAAAATAATTATCTGTTTGTCGCAGGTCGATATCTCCCATGCGAAGCATCCAGTTCTTTTTTCTGAACTGGATATAGATCTGATCAAAATCACTGAGTGTTGCTGTGGTACCATCGGGCTGGATGGGAATATTATTATCTGTGATTGCTGCGGCGATTTCGATGGAGTCCGCCAGCCATCCGCTGATCTGCAGGTTCAGGTTGGAAGTAACAACGGCATCCTGTGCATTACCAAATGATATCGCTCTTCCGAAACTTCCGTTCGTAGTAATACTGCCAAAATTGAAAAAATTATCCTGATTGTATCTGCTGTCTTTCGTATATACTGAAGGCTGAATGATGAACTTGTCCATCACTTTGGTGTAGTCCAGTCTTTGCACCACACCATTGTATTGATAAGGAAAAAGGCGATACTGAACATATACACTGTCGAGGTTGGGCCTGCGAATCCAGGAGATGGTTGAATGAACATAGTCGACTTTATAGAGACTATCTGAAATTCCTGAAATGACGAGACTGCCCGGAACCATGCTCAGGGAATCGACTTTCAACGGAAAATTCGTGACGGGTAAATATCTCCTGTGAAGGTTTGAAGTAATTTTGGTTGGTGCCGGAGGTTTTTGGCCTGGCTGCTGGGCATTTACTTCATTTACCAACCCACAGAAAATCAATCCTATAAGCAGCCATTTGGTCAATCAACAGGGTTTTTCTTAAAATGCGGAAACGGGTCATTTATTGTGTATCCCAGAATACGGTCAATCAGGGGGTCCAAAGTAAAAGAAAATGACTCTGTTACCTTTAAGCAATTAATAATTAATAATTGATAATTAATAATTATCTAAGCGTTCACCAACTGTGATTGTACGTACATAGTTTCTCTAAGTTGCTTTACGCGCTCGTCGGCCAGGTATTCATCGAAGCTGCAGAGGCGGTCGATGGCTCCTCCAGGTGTGATCTCAATAACGCGGTTGGCGACAGTTTGCAGGAAGGTATGGTCATGAGAAGTCATCATGATAACCCCTTTAAAATTCATCATGCTTTCATTAAATGCCTGGATAGATTCCAGGTCGAGATGATTGGTTGGCTCATCCAGTAAAACCACATTGGGATCCTGAAGCATCATGCGGCTGATCATGCAACGCACTTTCTCTCCGCCACTTAGAACCCCTACCTTCTTCTTCATTACTTCATCTCCGCTGAACAACATTTTACCGAGGAAACCACGGAGGAAGGGTTCATCCACATCGGTGACATGGGGCGGTACATACTGGCGGAGCCAGTCCATCAGGTTAAGGTTTTTATCCTGAAAGAACTTGTGATTATCGTTGGGCAGATAGGCGTGGGTAACCGTGGTTCCCCATTCAAAACTGCCTTTGTCCGCCTTTAAATTACCCGTCACGATCTCATAAAAATCGGTAAGGGCCAACGGGTTCTTGCTGACCAGGGCCACTTTATCACCCTTATTCAGACTGAAAGTAATGTCTGCGAAAAGCCTGGTGCCGTCTTCGGCCGTCTTGGCCAGTTTATTTACATTGAGAATCTGGTTTCCCACTTCTCGTTGTTGTTTGAAAATAATGCCCGGATAACGACGGTTGGATGGTTGAATCTCTTCGATGGTGAGTTTTTCCAGGGCCTTTTTACGGGATGTGGCTTGTTTGGATTTCGATGCATTCGCCGAGAAACGGGCGATGAATTCCAGGAGGGCCGCACGTTTATCTTCTGTTTTCTTATTCTTGTCACTCAGCTGACGGGCCATAAGCTGGGAAGATTCATACCAGAAAGTATAGTTGCCGGTATAGGCCTTTATTTTTGCGCGATCCACGTCCGCCACATGGGTGCAAACTGCATCTAGGAAGTGACGGTCATGTGAAACGACGATCACGATATTTTCATAATCGGCGAGGAAATTCTCGAGCCAGCTGATGGTTTCCACATCGAGGTCATTCGTCGGTTCATCCAGTAAAAGGATATCGGGATTACCGAAAATCGCCTGTGCCAGGAGTACGCGTACTTTCATGGCGCCGGAAAGTTCTTTCAGTAATTGTGCATGCATGGATTCCTTTACGCCCAGGTCGCTCAGCAGGGAAGCCGCATCGCTTTCTGCAGTATAACCGCCCATTTCACCAAATTCAGCTTCGAGGTGACCGGCTTTGATCCCATCTTCTTCCGTAAAATCTTCTTTCATATAAATGGCATCCTTCTCCTGCATCGTATCCCAGAGTTTTTTATACCCCATGAGCACGGTATTGAGAACGGTCTGCTCATCAAACTTGCGGTGGTTTTGTTCAAGCACGGCCATACGGAGACCGGGTGAAATTTCAATATTACCCTTGGTCGGTTCGATTTCGCCGGCCAGTATTTTAAGAAAAGTGGATTTACCCGCGCCATTGGCACCGATCACGCCATAGCAATTACCTTTGGTGAAGGAGACATTTACCTCATCAAACAAGACACGTTTACCAAAAAGAAGGGTCACATTATTCGCGCGGATCATGCAGTAAAATTTGAATGTGCAAAGGTACACCAGAAGCAGTAATTTTCAAGGTCTGTGGGCTGGACTCCTTTACAATAAGCAACCTTTTATTATGGTTTCCGGTCAATCAGGGAAATTAAGTTCGAAATGAAGAATTTGCTCGGATATGTGATTTTGCTCTGGTTTATTCCTTCCTGTAATAAAAACTATATTAATCCATATCACCTTTCCGGAACTTATGCAGGTACTTTTCATAGATCGGGTGATACCTCCGCACCTTCTAAAATCAAGATTAGTTTTTATAAAGACAGTTTCATCGGCACGAGTGACCACAATTTTTATCCCGCCATATGCAATGGAACTTACCGGGTTTTTGGAGATTCCATTGCGATTCAGAATGACTGTGCCTTTCCTGCATTTTTATTGTGGATAGATATCTTCAGCGGAAATTTTGAATATAGTACGAAGGGTGATAGCATTTATTTCACCCGCAATTATGGCGACTTTACTTATATGCCCGATGTGTATGCTTTAAAGAAGCAATAGCTTACTTTACAAATGCTTTACGCTTTAGGCTTTAGGCTTTAGGCTTAAATCATTATTTTTGCGCCTTTCCGGACCGGTAGCTCAGTTGGATAGAGCAGCTGCCTTCTAAGCAGCAGGTCATTGGTTCGAATCCAATCCGGTTCACTCAATGCAGGCAAGGGTTTCAGAGCTTTCTGAAGCCTTTTTCTTTTTCAATTTCGTACTGAATTAGTACTGTTTAGACCAAATGGAGCTAAATCCAACTAAAAGCAAGCTAATAGGTTCCAACATCCAACCATCGTACTTTTATATTGAAAAGTTCTGACATATATAACTTACGTCTATGCCATTTTTTAAAAAACCAAACGTATTTTTCGGTTCTGCAACTGAAAGTTTAACAATAGTTGACGCATTGATTGAACATTTAAACCATCATGTGGAATGTAAGCCCTGGACCGATGCTTTTCCACTTGCAGAAAATACAATCGACAGTCTAACAAAGAAATTAAGAGAATGTGATTTTGGCGTTTTTGTTCTTTCAGATTTAGACATAACAAGAATGAGAGGAAAAGATCTGAAAACCTCGCGAGACAATGTATTGTTCGAAGCTGGTATGGCAATCGGAAAATATGGTAAACTCGGATGTTTTTTAGTAACTCCAAGAAATATCCCGGACTTTCATCTTCCGACAGATCTTTTAGGAATCAAAACTGCGAATTATGATTCTACGCTTATAGCTGTCGATATATTAAAAGCGATGTCTCCTTCGAGTGAAAGTATAAGAGATGCAATTGATGAAAGTAAATGGAATAAACTTAGGTTAGAGTTAAGTTCGTATAGGGATACTCATGATCCAGACAAAATGGGATTAAAAAATAAAGCGTTTATTGAATTTACAAATCGAGAAAAATATGCAATTCGGATAGAATTAAAAGAAGCAAAATTGGCGAATCTTCTTATTGATCCTGAAGACAGTACTTTTGGTGGCAGACGTTATTATGATCCATTTTTTATTGAAAGTAAAAAAGGACACGAATTTTATCGAAATATCCATACGCTTAAATCTGGAGAAACGCATAGGACATGGATTCCTATTGATCCGTCAGTCACACGAGAGGATTTAGGTCTCATTCTATCTAAAAATGATTTAGGCATACTTCCAATTTCTTTGGAATTGCTAAATGATGAAGAGTTGCGATTTAATAAAGTAATTAAGTTTTGAGCTTTTACTTTACCAAGGTAAATGTCACCGATTTTTACATGGATGTTTTCTCAAAACATAAAAGAAGCGAAGTAATGAGTAAAATCCGCTCATTAAACTCAAACCCTGAGCTAATCCTAGGTTCTGAATTATTTCGACTGGGCTTTAGGTATAGGAAAAATGTAAAAGCACTCCCAGGAAAACCTGATCTGGTTTTGTCAAAATATAAAACGGTCATCTTTGTACATGGATGCTTCTGGCATTCCCATATGAATTGTTCTGATGGCAGGACACCAAAAAGTAATCAGGTTTACTGGATTCCAAAATTAATCCATAACACACGAAGAGACCAAGTACATCAAGAAAAATTAAAGGAACTTGGATGGAAAGTGTTGATTGTTTGGGAGTGCGACATTAAAAAAGATCTCATTAAAGTCGCAAGTAAATTAACTGCAATCATTCGAAATTAAATCCTTCTCAAAGATTGTTTGCTAAATTTATTAGTAATCCCTAAATTTGTTTTCACATCGTGGGGATAAATTAAAAATTTTTCACAAACACATAGAATAACTTGGGCGATAATAATCTACGCTCTAAAACTATCATGAAAGCAATCGAAATCTGTGCTGGCGCCGGAGGGCAAGCTATTGGACTCGAACAAGCCGGTTTTAGTCACTTAGCTTTAATAGAAATAGAGACCCTTGCCTGCCAAACGCTCAAAAAGAATAGACCGGGATGGAATATTATTGAGACTGACTTAAGAAAATTTTCAGCGGAACCTTATAAGAACGTAGATTTATTAGCTGGCGGAGTTCCCTGTCCGCCGTTCTCAGTTGCGGGTAAACAACTGGGACACCTGGATGATAGAGATTTATTTCCTGAGGCTTTAAGACTTGCAAAACAGTGCAATCCCAAAGCAATCATGCTTGAAAATGTCAAGGGATTATTGGGAAGAAAATTTTCCGGTTATAGGGAGGAAATAATATCCCAATTAAACGAAATGGGTTATGTGTGTGAATGGCAAGTTTTCCACGCATCCGATTATGGCGTTTCACAGTTAAGACCGAGGGCAGTCTTAATTGCACTGAAAAAAAGATATTTCAAATATTTTAAATGGCCTGTAAAACATAAAAACCTTCCTAAATCAGTGGGTGAATTACTTCATGAAGAAATGAGTTCACTGGGCTGGGAAAATGCAGACAATTGGAAATCGCAAGCGAACAAAATTGCCCCTACTCTTGTTGGTGGTTCGAAAAAGCATGGAGGTGCGGACCTCGGACCAACAAGAGCAAAGCAAGCCTGGGCATCGCTCGGTGTAAATGGACATAGCCTTGCTAACCATCCACCGATGAATGGATCTAAAGAAATGCCTAAGCTCACTTTAAAAATGGCAGCTTTAATTCAGGGATTTCCAAAAGACTGGGAATTCGTAGGTAAAAAAACACCTGCATATAGACAAGTGGGAAATGCTTTTCCGCCTCCTGTTGCCAGAGCAATTGGAATATCTATAAAAAAGGCTATTAAAGAATACGATGTCGAGAGCGAAAAAAGGCGAAGGATCAAGGACCAAATTACGTGAATATTTCTTGAGGAATGTAGGAGAAATCCTTTCTTCCCCAGAATTATTCGATATATCTGGTGGTGCCCATGAATTTGGAAGAAGAATAAGAGAACTAAGGAATGATGAAGGAATGACCATTCTCACGCACAAAGATCGTAGTGACTTAAAACCTGGTCAATATATTTACCTTAATACAAAACCTTTACCCATCCATGATAAAGCAATATCGAAAGGCACGAGAGCAAAAGTATTAGACCGGGATGGCCATACTTGTCAAAGTTGCGGGGTTTCTGCTGGTGAAATACACCCTTTTAATGGAAGAAAAGTCACCCTTCAATTAGGGCACATAATCGATAAATCGATGGGCGGCAGTGATGAAGAAAATAATTTACAGGCGCTTTGTTCTGTTTGCAATGAAGGATCTTCTAACATAACTCATAACAGACCTGATTTTATAAAACTTAAAGCCCAAATAAAAAGAGCCCCTAAAGATGTGCAACTTGAATTATTGGAATGGTTTATTGCGAAATTTCCAAACCAGGCTACTGATAACTTAAGTAAAAATAATTCTTAGCATCTATTTTTTTGTTTTATCATATTCTGCTATCGCTTTATCAATTCTATTTATTTTATCTCTTACCGTAATTATTCTTGAACCTTTTTCTGATCCTTTCCAATCAAATTTGAAGTAGAAATATTGCACATGAGGAATATTACCAAGCTTATCTGTGAAGTTAAAATCAAAACGAAACACTGTGTTATCAAATGTTTTAGGGTCTTGGTGCATGGTAAATCCATGATTTAATTCTTGCTCTGGAGTTACTTCAACACTTCCGGAATCAGTATCAAAACCTGTTACTTTTATATTTTCTTTTTCCTCATCAAGTGAATAACTTTTAACAAATAGATTTTCAGCAGGTCTGCTTCCACTATTAGAATATTTTAAAGTGACATACCCATCATTTTCTGAACTTTTACTCGAGGTTGCAGTGAGTATTTTTATTTTTGGTTCAGTATTAATTATAGTTGTTTTATACTGGGAATTTAATGTTCCCGATATAGCCACTAATTGAGTAATAGATTCATTGTTGAGTTTAGCAATCTCTGCAAGATTATTTAAGGATTGTTGATTTATTGAATCCTGTTTTACCATTTCACTTAAAAGAGAATCCATCTTTTCAATCTTGACGGCACTGTTCTGCACTTTAATTGCGAGTACTAATGATACAAATCCTAAAATGATAGATGCTATAACTCCGCCGATAGTAAAATAATATTGTCGCCTTTGACTTCTTATGTTCAATGAAGGTGGAGATTGAATATTCTGTATTGAAGTGTTTAGTTGTATTAACAGCTTCTGAAGAATGGAAGGCATTCAAAGGGGTTTGGATTAAAATTACACAAATTAAAAGCCTTCAATTGTTTACTAATTTATTTAGTATTAGTTTCGCTCCACTATGGGCGGCAAGTATAGAAGAGGACTCCCAGAGTATGTGGGTCCAACCCTGGCTGAACGGGTTTACGGTAAATCTGATTCCATTTCAATTGAAATCGAAGTCCAGGGTAAAAAATATTGGGGTTTCCTCAACCCATCTCCTGAGAAGCCATTTCCTGACTCATTTGATCTTTATTTCTGGGGTGACTATTATGGTCAATCAAATATATAGAAGATGGTTGGGTAAGTTCTAATCTTGGTCACACAATAGTTATCGAACGGGTCGGCGAATACATCATGGCTTGGTACCAATAGACTGCATTAATTATTTTTATATTTGGTATATGAAAATTATTTTCTTTTTCACTGTCCTACAAAACATTATTTTTTCCGCCTGGTCTCAAAGTATAGATCCGCTAAAATTAACTTGGGCTGATTATGGCAACAATGTGGATTTGAATGAGCATATGACAGCATTTACATGCGGAAATATTGTTTATCATTATAAAGTAAATCCAGATAGGACCAAATTAATTAATGTTGCTGTAGTTTTTGATCCAAACAAATCCTGGCTTGATTGGACAATTTGTAAGGATAGCTCCAAGAAATTTATGGATTATTTGCTAAATCATGAACGACTACATTTATACATTACAATCTTATATGCCAAAAAATTAAAAATCTATTATAAAACACACCAACCTCTAACAGGGAAAGAGGCCACAGATATAGCAAATTATTATAGTTTACAAGCGAAAAAAGAAAATAACAATTATGATACTGATACTGACCACAGTAAAATTCATTCGAAACAATTAGCTTGGGAAACTAATATAGCAAATCAACTGGAGATAGTTAAAAATACAAAATTGGATACTCCTTGAATTGATTGAAATGACAATACAGCAAAATTTCAAATATTTTTTGAAAGATATTTATCCAAAATTATATACTTTGTCAAAATAAAGAATTTAATTTTATCTAGTTCAGCTGAAGTGATTCTGTTTCGCCAAAATTTTCCATCGACTTCTTTTATTATTTTAGAAATGGGTTTGAAATTTTCGATGCCTAAACAGTCAAGGAATATACTTTCACTTATATAATCTTCTTTAAAATTTACTTTATCACTAAAGAATCGTAAGATTTCATTCACATTTACTTCCTTCACAAAGCCTGTTAAAAGTTCAAATTGATAAGCTGCATCTCTTTTAGCTTTATCACGAATAAATGACGGATTTTTGTTAATCTCTTCTTTAGCTTTAACTGAATTTTCTAAATTTAATAGAGAATATTTTGTGTCAATTAGGAGTTTCCGTTCAATTTCGTTTATACATGCTTCGTAGTCACTGATGCCAATACTTCTAACTTTATTTATTACTGATTCCGCACCTTCTCGGATTTCGTTTTTGTTATCAAGTACTTTACTTACACCCATATTAAATGCACCTGCAACAAATGCAAGCGCGATACAACCAATAATTACCAAAATTAAACCAAGAAACGGGTTTATATCTTCCAGTAAAATCACCGGCATTCAATTTTGAAGCAAGTTAATAAAGAGTTACTACTAACTATTTAATTTGAAATTTAAAGCTTCGGTCTATCGACCGTGCCACGAAGCTTTAAAACCTTATAAACATGGGGTATACCTTGAATTGTCATTACCTCAACATCGACAAAAAAAGCAAGGTGATATAAATTTCCTTCAGTATCTATCATTTTATTTTTCAACTCCGGATCTTCAATTATTACTTTAAGAGGTTTATCATAAATCGAATCAATAGAACCTCTGTCAACTGCTGCCGATTTAGATTCGTACTTAGTAGTATCCCAATAAAATAATACATTTTCCCAAATATTAGATTCTGGAATTTTACTTTGAGCTATTTCTCTGGCCGCGGCATTTTGAATAGCATTTGCTTCAACTGTATTATAATTGTAAGTAACATTAATTGTCGGATTATTAATATCTCCGGTAAAAATAATATTGCTACCATTCTCATGTGCTATTGGAGCTACGATATTGGAGAGATTTTTTATATCTGTATTAGTAATATTTTGAGGTCTTGTTTCTTCTTTTCCTAATAACCAATTAAAACCCTTGTTAAGATACTTTGCAAATTCAATTATTTGAATTGTGTTTTCAACAAAAGGTATTAGAAGAGGAGCAAGTGGTTGGGCTAAATCAATTAATTCTGTAATAATACTCCCTTGTCGAATTTCCTTAACATAAAGTTTCGAATCTTTTGTGGCTTTAAAAATCTTATTATCACTTAAAAATTTATGATATTCAGCGGAAATGGAGTAAAAGGAATTTGTGAAATCGACTAATTCAATTGGATTCTTATTTTGAATCTCAACGATTAATTTTCCTTCGGCCATTTTAGGAATTTCCATAAATATAATTAAATTCCAAGGACAAATCCATCTAATGGTAAACCCTTAGATGGACTCACTATCTTAATGTTCTTATTCTTAAAAGGTAGTACTTCCAACTGCGTCGTCACTTAGCTTCTTCCATGCTTTGTTGAAAAGTATATCCTGAAAAATGGGAACGAATGTATCCTTTCAGCCATTCCAATTTTCCTTGCAGTGCATTTTAAAAGGGTATAAAGATTACTCTTTGAAAACGGGTATGGTTTAAAATTCTGATATACAAAAAAAGCATTCTCCCTTCGCCATATGGGTGTTTTAAGTCTGTTAGCTGATTCTTTGAGGCAATCTAAAATGCAATTTGCTAAATCATAATCTGTAAATCCAGCAATTGATTTAGGAGGTATTATATTATCCACAACATTCCTCAGAAGAGAAAATTGTTTTATTTCAAATTGGGAGTCCATTATATTTCAATTATAAAATTTATAGGACCACCTTTTGAGATCAAAAATACTAAATTATTTAGTACCCTAATTTGCCTGTTTGATATTATATTTGCAGCATGCCTGAGAAAATTCTTGCAATCAAATTGATTGATTGAATTAACTAAGTGTAAACACTTACGATTCATTAAATTTTGATATTCCTTTATTTTTTTATACTATCACAAGGTGAAAAGACTTCCATTGAACCAAATTTGGGACCTTTAAATAATTCGCAAATTTCAATACATGTTTTGAGGAATTAAAAAAATAATTAAAGACAAAATGGATGAAAATTTTAATGGTAATAATTTATCGATAGTGCAGTTTAGTACGAAACTTTCACTAAGCGACTATTCTAAAGCGTTTATGATCAATTTGATTTTTAAACAAAAAAAGGTTTGGGAAAGAATATTCATTTTCATTGTTATATTAAGTGGGATATTCTATTTTATTTTACCTAATCCTTTTATTTTTTCTATTTCTATTCCGTTAATTTGGTTTACAGGATATCTCTTTTGGTTGCGACACAATTTTATTTCTGGAATAGAGAAGAATAAAATCAATTTTGAAAAAGTAAACTGGGATGTACATCGGGATTTTATGCATGGAGTTGCTGAAACGTTTGAAACCAATGTTGAATTCAAGGAAGTAGCCAGATTTTTTTATAAAGGGGGATATTATATTATTTTTTCATTAAATAGGAACTTTGTTTTTATCCCAAAAAGACAACTTTCAAAAGATAAAATAGATTTATTTAACGATGTAATGCGTTATAATAACAAACGTTAAAGTGGTGAATAATTTAAATCTGGCAGGCTGATCGGGACCTTGCACCTACATGTTCAGCTTCTTTCTCACCTCATTGCGGAACAGTGCATAGTTCGTATCGTCAAAATTATAGTTGACTATATCCTTATATAGAGCCTGGGCCTTGTCCTTGTTGCCTGCCATTTCATTGGCCAGGGCCAGCCAATATTTGTTATATATGGAACTGAGATCCGTTTTCCCGAAATTTTCGATCGCATCGGCATATTTCTTTTGCCGCATGGCGATCTGACCCAGGACGAAATAGTACGTGTTGAGGTGGTTGGGTTCCGATATCGAATCCAGTGATTTTTTGGCCAAAGCTGCTATGGCAGCAGCCTCATCATATTTCCCCTTTAGCACGGCGACAAATGCTTCATTAATCCATGTCTCGGCCCGATAAGAAGCCATGGCTTCCGGAGTCCCTATTTGTTTTGCCATGGCTTCGCTGACCGGTGCGAGCCGATCCGAGAATTCCTTCAGCAATTCCGGTTGGTTGTAAAAGAAGGAAATCTGGATCCCGGCGGAACAGGCATCGTATTTATCACCGTCGCGACCAGAAGCAGATTCGCCTGAGGAATCGATTTTTGCAATTTGCTCATTCAGGTATTCCAGAGCCTTCTTATAATCTCCGGCATAGAGGTAGGTGTTGGCGCTACTGACAATGTAAACGGATTTGGTCTTGTCGAACCTGACCGCTTGCTCATAACTTTTCCTGGCCTCTTCATATTTTCCCAGGAAAGCGCTTACGTGGCCCAATTTGTAATAAGCATCACGGGATGTTGAGTCCAATTGAAGGCATTTGGTATACGCATCACGGGACTTGTCTAATTCGTTTTCCGCACGATAGCAGTCCCCCAGGGTAACCTGGACTCCCGGGCTGGCAGGTGCCAGGGCAGCTACCTTCTCAGCATTTGACTCTGCCAGTTTGAAATCTTTGGGATCGTAAAACTCATACAGGTTCACAAGACCAAGGTAACCACCCGGCCAGGTGGAATCCAGGGCAATCGCTTTTTCGTAGCATTCTCTGGCCTTTCCGAATTCGTTTCCGCTCAAATAAGTATAGCCAAGGTCCGCCTGAGCCCGCGCTGCATCCGGGTAATCGGCGGCAATCTTCCTGGCGATCTCCAGACGGGATTTGTAGTCTGAGTTAAGAAAAGAAGAATAAAACTGTATGTACAAAATCTCCCATTCGCTGGATTTAGATGTATCAATGGCGTCTTTGGCATTTTTCAAATCCGCCAGTTTTTCTTCCAGGGTGAAGTCCGAGAATATCCGAAAAATATATGCCGGGGAGATCTTTGGATCCAGCTCAATCGCTTTGGTGAAGTAAGGCCTTGAGGTTAAATAGTCGCTCTGATCCAGCAACCTGAGACCTTGATCGAAAGCCGCCCTGGCAGAGTCCGAACTGGTCGTAACCGGGATATCGTTATCTTCTTCGGTGCGTTGCTGGTGCAGGAGGCGGTCAGGATCCAGGCAATGCATGCCCAAAGAGTCAGCGCCCATGAGGAGTGTTTCATGTGGTCTTTTTTGAGGTTTTACAATAATATCCAGTCAAAGCAGAAAAAAAACAACAGCTGGATTTCAAGAGTAGGAACTGCAGGTTTCGCGGGAGGCGGGAATCTATCAAGGCGAATGTAAAAGATTTCACGGATACGCCAAAATCAGATCTGTCTGTCGGATAGGATATTTACTTCCAGAACTTCCCCGCTATGCTTGTAGAATTTGTCAATCTCGCTCATTTCATTATTCAAGTGTTCTCATTTTTATTGATGACAGGATGGAGATTTATCTCCATATTGTAATGTTCTTACCCAAATGCGTTACATGCAGTCCCTGATTTTGCAGACTTTTCAATATATCCGTCAGGGATGCACTACGCTCCATCCGCAAATTGAATTTTTTATCCGGAATCCTGTAAGCATATTGAACATCCATATCATACCATCTGGCAATCGCCGGCATTATTCTTTGAATGGGCGCATCCCTGTAATAAAACGTGCCGTTTCTCCAGGAGATTATTTCCAAGGTATCGACGCTTCGGGTATTCGACAATGAATCATATTTAAAAACAGCCTGTATTCCGTTGGTAAAATGAAATTCCTTCACTGTGCTATCACTAACTATGCCTGCATCTCCCGAAATAAGCGTAACCAATAATCCTTCGTCATCAGCATAAGCATTGAGGTCGAATCGGGAAAGAGGCCCGGCGTTCACCGTTAAGCGTTCCTTATTTGGCGCAAGTCCGATAATATGATATTGATGAAAACTATCTTTTGATTTTTCAACATACACTTCACCTGTAATTTCGATTGCAATATTCTGTTGATCAAAATTTGCAGGATATTTAACAGTACTGGAACCATTCAGCCAAATCAGGGTACTGTCGGGCAGCTGCAGGATAACTTCTCCATCTTCAGGCGTCCTCAACTGGTACGTTTTTTTGTACGGCGCCTTTCTTTCGTTGGGTATAATATAAATTCGATCACCATCAGCATTATGACTGATTTTAATCCCTGCCTTACCTACCTCGAAACCTCGTGACATATCTGCAGCGGCTTTGTCGACTGCGTCGGAAGAAAATAAACTGGCACGAAAACGATCTGAGTTGGATTTCGGCAAATGAGGATAAATCTTTGTAGCAAAAAAGACTACACAGGCAGCGCGGATAATCCATTTAAAAATCTTTTCCTTTGTTGTTATCTTCGGAGTTTCAGTTTCAGGGTTCATGTCAATAACTTTACCCTTCGGTGAAATCCCGGACTTACTTTCTACCACATCTTCAGGATCGGAAATCAGAGATCCCCAGTATTTCACTGGCGACAAACCGGATGTCGAATCGTGGTTTCCCGAAAATTCGGTTTGATCCTTTTCTTCCAACAGATCTGCTTCGAAATAATCAAACTGACCTTCACTTTCAAATCCTGTGAGACTGGTTCCTGAAAGAAAGGATAACCGGGTTTTAAATTTTTCAAAATCCTGATCGCGTTCCTTATAATAAACCTGCATTTCCAACCGCAAAGAATCGGGATCGGTCATTTGAAAAAAAAGCTTTTCATTTTCGGGATCCTGATTCCGCCAGTTACGCAATTCAACATATTCTGATGGCGACAATTCACCGCGTGTATATAAAAACAAAAACAAACCTATTTTTTTAGAATGTTTCATACAGTTCTTTTAGAGTGACGTCAGTTGCGTCCATAACAGGGGCAGGAAAATTTTGATGAGGTACATTTTGCCGGCATCGTCCTTAACCTCCATCCTCAGTCTTTTAAGCGCAATGGTGATCTGCGCTTCGACCGTCTTTTCTGATATATTCAGCCGCGCTGCGATCTCTTTGTTTCGCATGTCCCATATAAAAGACATTATAAATATATGCCTGCACTTCGGTGGCAACATTTGAATGGCTAAATCATGGAATGTTTTAGCAAATTCTTTGGCATCCGCCCGTTCCTTAACACGATCTTCGATCCGCTGATAGAATCTCTGCACTTTTTCCATATTAACGACCGGTGTTTTCCGGCGTCGCAGATAATCCCGACAGATTGTGAATGAAACGAATCTCATATACCGTTCCAGGCTGTTAATTGATAGAAATGGCCCCTCCTGTTTATACATGATGAGAAAAATATCATTCACCAGATCAGTTTCACCATGAAACACTCCTAATTTCTCATTCACCCGGCGTTTTACATCCGGATGGTAGGTCTCATAAAACCTCTGAAAGGCGATTTCCTTCCTGTTATTAAAAGCGCCGAGCCAGTTTGGCGATAATTTATATGGTTGCATGGTTAAAAAACCAAATGTAAAAAAGGGTTTTTTCACTTGCGCATAACCGTGAAAATAAAAGTGCTAAGGTTTGAAAAAGGAAAATCCCCTAAAGGTTTTAAAATAATTATCCGATCTAAGGGAAAATACTTAGTCGTTCTGCAAGGTTTTAAAATATAAAAACCCTTAAGGCGCTTAAAATAAAATGCAAGGTTTGAAAACAGAAAATCCCCTAAAATTCCGCCTCAAATAAATATATTTTTTTTATACGGATTTTCGATTATTTCACAGCCCGAAAAAAACTTTATATATACCGTTTTTTAACCCTCAAATATTCAAAATGAAATCGTATACAGAAAATCTGCACAAAGAATTACTGTCAATACTGGATGAGCTGGACAGGAATTATGATCCACTGAATCTGGTTGATTGCCGGTTACAAATGATCACAGATGTCATTGAACAGATTAAAGAAAAATTGATAAAATATCAGTTCAAAAAAGCAGAGGATGAAGTTTGTTATTTCAAAGAAATACTTCCCAATACCCTCTCGCTGTATTTTTATTATAAAGACAAAATGGAATGGGACCGGATCGTTCGGCTGGGCACCGACAATTCGCGGTTCAAATATCACGACCGGATATTTTCCCAGGCTGAACATTTCAAAACGGAACATTTAATTTTCTATGAATATTACCGCAATGGAGAAACGAAGTATGATAATATTTACTTTAGCCGAACGAGCACTATTAACCAGGAATGCAAATACCAGGTACGTATGATTATCGATCCTTCTACTCCTCCTTTGTATTGCGAACTACTTGCAAAACATATTGCGTACAACAGGCTGGAATATGAATCGAAAAAAATAATTTCGGGGAACGACGAATCGTTGCATCCCATAAAATCCACCGTCAAGCCTTTGAAATGGACTGGTAAAAACGTTGAATTGAATGAATTGGGAAATGCACTATTTGAAACAGGCTCATTCAACTATGGGGAAGCAACAAAAAAAGAAATCTTCGATTACCTGGAAATGGTATTTGATGTGAAAGTCGGCGATCCTTACCGGATATTTCAGGACGTTATCAGACGTAAAGGATCCTGTACGGTGTTTTTAGATCTTCTAAAGGAGAAACTAATGTACAGGATAGATGAATTACTCAATTGAAATTGTTAAGTACTCACGCGATGACATGTACGACACCCATATACCTGCTCTCCGAAGTTTTTTTACCGTTCTTCGAAAGGAATCCAATATAGGTTTGTACAGGTTTGCCTGCAAATGGTTCCACATCCAGTATGCAATGAGTGATTCCATCATTGATAATATACTGACCAATGATCCATCGTTTGAGTTCTTCCTGATAGGCAGCAATAAATGCCGAACCCGTCGTCAGATCCTTATCTATTCCGTCCCCTGTTTTCCAGGTCAGCAATAATTTTCCGGACTCTGGTGAAGATATCGTTGGTGGTTCTCCAAATGGCAGTCTGCCTTTGCTCAGCAGGATCTGTGGATAGTCGATCGCTATGGAGGGATAATTTCCGGTAATTGCTAATTTGTTTACGGAAAAAGCTTTATTGAAACAGGTCATTCCCACAGATGTCTGTTTGAATGTCTGATTCAGCAAATCCTTCAGGGGTCTGAGAAAATCAGACATCAATTTGAATTTTGCTCTTTGTTGTTCCTGTAAAACAGATACTTCTGTTTTTTTACGAACGGGTCTGCTGCGAATAACGGGGATTCCATTCCAGCTTGTAAAAACGACGGACCCTACTGTTCCACTGTAGATTCCCAAAATACCATTTCTAAACGTTGCCACTTTCTTAATTGTTAATGGTTAATTGTCAATTGTTAATTTTTTTTGTTTTTTTGAAAGGGGCCGGCTTTCGGCGACCCCTTTTCAAACTTCCATTCGAATTCTCCGTCGGTTATAAAATATTTACCTGTCCGGTGTAAACACTCGGGGCAAATTTTTTACGGTCCGCCGTCATAAATCCGATATAGGTTTGCGCGATTTTTCCACTGAATGGAGTAACATCCAGTACAAAACCCGCAGCATTTCTCGTTGCAGCATTCTGCATAAAAATCCAATGCTTCAGATCATCGTTGTATGCTGCTACATACACAAGATCCGACATGGCCGCGCTGTTGATGCCACTGTTATCACCCCAGGTGAAAGCAAGCTTACCTGCTACCGTGGAGACTGCAACGGGTGCGCTTGCATTCGGAAGACTACCCTTACTCAGCAGAATTTTTGGATAGTCGACTGTAAATGCAGGAAAGACCCCCGCGACTGCTTCGCTGTTTACAGAAAAGGCTTTATTAAAGCCCGTCATTAAAGCAGCGGCAGATTTACTGTACGTCAGATTGAGTAAATCAGTCAGCGGTCGCAGAAATGCTGTGATCAGACTGAACCTTGCCTGGCGTTCCAGCTGCTGCTCAGTTGGCTGACCCTTTCTTTTGCTGGGTGGATTGCTGCGCAAAACATTGAGTTTTTTCCAGGAAGAACCGACAGCCGTGCCGACTTTCCCGCTAAACCCTCCCAGATATCCTTTTTCAAATGTGCCCATAAAATGGTTTTTAGTTTTTTAAAAAATTGTTTTTAACATCAACGGTTAGTCAGGCATTGCTTCATCACTCGAGGAACAATTAAAATTTTCGCCATGGCTATTCTTCGCGTGATAGTCGTGACTATCGTTGACATTACAAATATGCATCAGTGCAACAGCGGGTTTTCACAAGTTGGTACCAACTTGTGAAAAATATTTTTTCAAAAAATCATAAAAACAGGGGGAACTGGCAGAAAATACCAAAAAAATGCCAGCAGATTTCCAGCATATTGCTTCTACCATGCTTCGAGGATCCTTCGAGAAACTGGCAGGATTTCCAGAGGAACTCTCGAAGGATTCCCGAAGAACTTCACTTCGAATACAGAATGAATACAGAATCAATAAAGAATAACCTGAAAAATACCTTTCGCTGATTAGTCCATTTTTCTTTCTCTCTTTTTTTAAAATTTATTTACTGGTTTTTCTCTGTGACTCTCAAATTGTTAGAGCTTAAATCCTCGCCCCTGAAAAAATAAATCTTTCACAAGTTGGTACCAACTTGTGAAATGCCGCTCTCACGGTGATGCATATTTGCTTTGTCAAGCCGAAAGCCTAAAGCCCAAAGCCTAAAGCTTTCACTCTTTTCCGAGGATCCTAACCCCGTAAGGTTAGACACACCGTTCCCCCCGGATTAACCGGGAGGACGGTTTTTTAAAATTTGAATAATGGAACTGGAGCTTATCAGGAAATATTTTGACGAGGGAACCAATGGAGAGATTCTTTACCAGGATCGTTTGATAACGTATGCCATCGAACTTCCATGGAAGAATAACCAGGCGCGGGTTTCGTGCATCCCGGAAGGAAAATATGAACTGGTAAAAAGATGGAGCCCGAAATTCGGTCGTCATTTACAGGTAATGAATGTTTCCGGACGAGAATATATTCTCATTCATCCTGCCAATGAGGCGTTGCGCGAACTGAAAGGCTGTATTGCTCCTGTATGTTTAATAACCGGTGCCGGAAAAGGAATCCGTTCCAGGATGGCACTGAAAAAGCTGACCAGTCTGGTATACGGTGCCCTGGACCGGCACGAACAAATATTCATAACTATTAAAAAAGACAATTATGAATTTGATTGAAAGGGCCGTGTCACCCACGCCCACGTTCTTTCAAAAGCTGAGAAATATCGGGTTGGCCCTGGCCGCGATTAGCGCAGCCATCATCGCCACACCCGTTGCATTACCCGCGATCATCAAAACCATCGCAGGTTACTTAGCTGTTGCCGGAACCGTGCTCAGTGGAGTGAGTCAGGTCACCACTGCCGGAGATTAGTCCCGCGAATGCGGGATTATCAGCCCCCGTCCCGCGTAATGCGGGATGGGGGTTATTTACATAATTTGAATAGTTTAAATGGGAAATTTTTCTATGCAGAAATATTCGAGTTTTTCTTTTCACAAATCTCCCGATCTATATGATAAGGTTAAAGTCACTAGTACTTTGATATTTTCTTATGCATCAGGTTATGCATTATCCTTTTTGCTAAAATAAGTATCGTTGGGTAGTAAAAAAGGGTGGCGTTTTATCCATTTAGAAGTTACCTCTATGTCTTATGGTTACATCCTGATACAAAAAGTACTTAAGCCCGGTTTTAGTGGGTTTGCGGGAATTGATGACGGATTAGTGATAATTATCTTGATCTTTATAAAATAAGGTATATTTAAATAAGATCCGAAAAGTTGCTGCGAAAAAATATTTTGACGAAAGTTAGTGATCGTAAAAACAAGCTTAATATAATATTCTTTGAAGCTGTCCAATAGTTTCATTTTTGACTCCGGGCAAGCTTCGTAATCGAACATTGATTTTGCTGATTTTAGTTCTAAGAAGTTTGTCACCAAATAAAAGCCTTGGTAAACTGTCTTCTACCTCTTCGCTTAATTCAAATGGCACGTTATCTGGATTAATATATATATCAACTATGAAAGAAGTATCGATTTTAGTTACGTGAAATCGAAGATTTGCAGGATTAATAGACTGATGACCTATTGAAATTCTCTCATTTAAATAGGGTTCAGTCAGCTTATGAATTACGAAATGCTCAGTAGAATCGATGCCTACAAATACACTATCTAAATCTATGATGCATGGTGATGTATAATATCGTACTATATTAATAATTTTATGTTTTGTAGTATCACTAAAAAGTGTATAAGTAGTTACAAGGCATGGATCGTAATCACTAAGCAACTTTGCAAATTCTCCCAAGATAGTAGTATCATTTTTTAATACTACAAAAGATTCATCATCAAGCCTCTCGTTTTTTTGCAAGCCGCTCGGTACGAAAAATCTTTTATTTAACTCCACATTCATTTTATCCTCATTTTTCAATAACCAATTTGTCCAGTGATCAAATGATGGTGTAGTAGCTTTTTGTGTTGCACTTTCCTTGCATGATAGTATAAAAAGTAGTCCAATTCCAAATAAAGTTATTTTTATCATTGAACAGATATTTTGTCAAAAAAAATATAGTGCAAAGTTGATATTATTATATTAACCTTCGATTTACATTAAACTGGAAATATCAACAGCATTTAGTCATTCCCCTTACAGAATGTTTGAATTTGTTTTATCTCACCAATCTCAATTCACAAAAAAGGGTTTTAGTACGTAGTACTTTGATAAATTCTTATAATATCTTTTTGAGCATTAAGAAATTGGAGTAAAAGCAGTCATCAGGGTAGTAAAAAGGGTAGTAATTCTAATTACTACATTAATCAAAACAAGTATAGAATTGTTAAACAGTTTTACAAATTCAAACTCAAGACCAAGGATACTTATATATATGCACTTTTGAAATTTTATTTATTCAGTTCTAATACTCCTGAATTGAGTTATGAATAAATGTCGGAATTAATTTTTACTAATACCATGCTCCGTTACGTTAAATTAAAGGCAATTTCCAGGGGGCCCGGTAAGCAGGCGTAATTAGTTTGTTGGCCGCACTGTTATCGCCGAAGTTTTTATCTTCATCATTCCATACCAGCATACTTTGCGTACGCATCGCAATATTGCCCATATGGGCATACATGGCCACCAGCCTACCATTCTCAATATTACATACGGGATCTTTTCGTGTTTTTATACACTCCAAAAAGTTTTGCATATGCAGTTCGTGACTGTCATCACCCGTCTCTTTTGGCCGGGCAGCAACTTTGGGTTTGCCATTCTGCATGTCAGGATAAAATTCCATGTTCTCGCGGTTAAGGATCAGCGTGGCATCGTTACCGATAAAAGACAGGCCGTAGGGAAGGCCATATGGACCGTTCTCTGTGCCGGCTGTATTCTCCCAACTGAGGGTATAATCAGGTAACTGGTAAATAACATTAAGCGTATCAAAAGTTTCATGCGCGTGATCCGGATAGGCGAAATTGCCCCCAACCGCCGATACCGAAACCGGTAACTGCACAATGTTTTTAGCCCATAAGCCTATATCAAGCAGGTGCACACCCCAATCGGTAACAAGGCCGCCTCCGTAGTCCCAAAACATTCTCCAGTTACCGTGAAACCGGGTTTTATTAAACGCCTTTAAAGGAGCGGGTCCCAACCACATATCATAATCAACGCCCGCAGGTACGGCGCTGTCAGGCGCTTTAATTTCACCAATCCCATAATTAAAATTACCCCATATGTTTACTTTTCTTAATTGTCCAATGGCACCATTCTGAATAAGTTCCATTGACTTTTTAAACAGCGGACCGCTGCGTTGCTGCATGCCCACCTGCACTACCCGGTTGTATTTCCTGGTTGCCCTCACCATGATATCGCACTCGGCGATGCTGTTGGCCAAAGGTTTTTCTACATAAATGTCTTTACCGGCTTCACATGCAGCAACAAAAGGCAGGCAATGCCAATGGTCCGGCGTACCGATAATCACGGCATCCACATCCTTATCTTCCAGAAGTTTCCGGTAATCGGAATACTTTTTGGGCGCTTTTCCCTGTTTTTTTAAAACATCCGCAGTGCGCTCGTCAAGAATGTTACGGTCAACATCACACAACGCAGTACAGTCAACACCAGGCTGTTTTATAGCATTTAGCAGATCGCCAAAGCCCATGCTACGGCAACCAATCAGGGCAATGTTGATCGTGTCGCCGGCGGAAACATTTTTTCTCTTTGAGGCTGCCAATAGAGACGCAGGAACCATGCTGGCTAAACCTGCAGCAGCAGCTAGTTTGGTAGTGCTGGTTAAAAACTTCCTACGAGTGGTATCCATATGGTTTTGTTTTATACAGTCTAAATTTTGCAAAAACGATTGGACAATTGAAATAATGTTAAAGATAGATCGATGAAGTAAATGTAGGACTTGCGGAGCAGAGGAATACTTGTAAAAAAAGATGGCAATTGGAAATACGATGGCAACGGCCAGGTTAATTCTTTAATAAAATACCAGGATCATGTTAGTATACGTTTTATACAAGAGTTACCTTTAACTTGCTTAATTCTGTCAATAATAAAAAAAGTATACTTTTGAGCCAGATTAAATGAAAAAAGTTTTAGCAGCCATATTAGCTTTTGTTTACCTCTCTACTTCAATGGGGGCTACTGTTCATCTTCATTATTGCATGGGAAAACTGACTTCATGGGGACTTATCAACCATGAGAATAAAAATTGCGAGAGATGTGGAATGGTCAGGAATTCAACTGCTTCTCATTCAATGGTTGCAAAAATGGATTGCTGCAGGGATGAAAACAAGCAGATTAAAACTGATAAAGACCAAAAGCTATTCCCTTCTGAATTCTTTAAGTACAATAATCTATCTCCCGCCATTGCTCTAAATGGGGCTTCGATACAAAGTATAAATGCCTTTTCTATTTCTATTGAGTATCCAAATACCAATGCTCCTCCTTTATTGGGCAAACTCCCGTTATTCGTTCTTTACCGCAATTTCCGCATCTGATTTTTACTTCTTCATATCATACCTGACATTCTGTTAGGTTAAGTGTCGGCATTTCTGTTATCGCACAGACATTTAATTATTATTTTCTTTCATTAAAAAAAATTATACAAACGCTAAAAACGTTTTTATTCATTGCTATTTCAGTGATTGTATAAGGAGTGCTGCCATTACAAGAAAAAATCGAAAATAAATATTCATCAATCAAAATCAAAAAATGAAAAAACTGATCATTCTTCTTTTCGTATTCATAGGCACTACAACTTCATATACACAAACATCCAAGGTGAAAATGCCAGAAAGTAAATCGGATACTGCTGCGAAATATGTGTACACCTGCACGATGCATCCGGAAGTTATAACTGACAAACCTGGTAAATGCCCTAAATGCGGGATGAGTTTGGTAAAAAAGAAAGTAGATAAAATTTACACCTGTACCATGCATCCGGAGGTGATGAGTGATAAACCAGGTAACTGTCCTAAGTGTGGGATGAAGCTTGTCGAAAAAAAGTCGACCACAGCAATGAAAATGTAAGAAATAATTAATTGTTTTCTTATGGTTCAGAAATTAATAGAAATATCTCTGCGCAACAGATGGCTGGTGTTGGTCATAGCAGTGGCCCTGTTTGTGTGGGGAATCATAGCGGTTAAACAAAACCCTGTAGACGCCATTCCGGACTTATCGGAAAACCAGGTCATTGTCTTTACCGAATGGATGGGAAGAAGCCCACAGATCATCGAAGATCAGGTGACCTATCCTTTGGTAAGCAATCTTCAGGGCATACCGAAGGTGAAAAATATCCGGGGTACTTCCATGTTTGGGATGAGCTTTGTTTATATCGTTTTTGAAGACAATGTAGATGTCTACTGGGCGCGTACAAGAGTTTTGGAAAGATTAAATTATGCCCAGCGTTTACTTCCACAAGGTGTTACACCCGCACTTGGCCCTGATGGAACCGGAGTGGGACATATTTTCTGGTATCACCTGGATGCACCTAAGATGGATCTCGGTGAACAGCGGGCTCTGCAGGACTGGTACATCAGGTTTGCATTGCAAACTATACCCGGTGTAGCCGAAGTGGCTTCCTTCGGTGGTTTTGAAAAACAATACCAACTGGTTATAGATCCGGTGAAACTTCAGTTTTATAATCTTTCCATGACGGATGTCGTGAACAAGGTAAAGGCCGGAAATAATGACGTAGGGGGAAGAAAATTTGAAATGAGCGATATGGCTTATATCATCAGAGGATTGGGTTATATCAAAAACAAGGAGGACATCGAAAATATTGCTTTAGCCAATGATAAAGGCATTCCTGTCCGGGTAAAAGATGTCGCCACCATTCAAATGGGAGGAGATCTTCGTCTTGGAATATTTGATGCAAACGGACAGGGTGAAGTTGTAGGCGGAATTGTGGTGATGCGCTATGGAGAGAACGCTGATAAAGTGATCAGTAATATAAAGGCTAAGATGAATGAAGTGCAGAAAGGTTTACCCGAAGGAGTTTCTTTTAAAATTGATTACGACCGCAGCGAACTGATTGAAGCTGCGATTGCCAATATAAAAGATAAGCTGATCGAAGAAATAAGCATCGTTTGTATTATCGTCATCCTTTTCCTTTTACACTGGAGAAGCGCCATGAGTATCATCATTCAAATCCCGATTACCATTGGCATAAGTTTCATCCTGCTCAATGCATTTGGGTTATCCTCTAATATCATGTCATTAACCGGAGTTGCTCTGGCCATAGGTGTAATCGTAGATAATGGCATCATCATGAGTGAAAATGCCTATCGCAATTTATCGGAGTGGCAAAACAGTCATGATCCAAACCAGAGAACTAACTAATAATCATGAATACAATCGCAAATAAAAATAAATGGTGGAAGAGGGATTATTATAAAATCCCGGAAGCAGAACGCATGGGCATTATTGAACGAGCCTGCAAACAGGTTTCCCGTGGTGTATTTTTTTCAACCATCATCATCATAACCTCATTTCTGCCGGTATTTCTTTTGACGGGCCAGGAAGGTAAATTGTTCCATCCCCTGGCATATACCAAATCTTTTATCATGCTGGTAGATGCAATCCTGGTAGTAACGCTGGCGCCGGTATTAATTTCAATATTCATGCGTGGCAGGTTCAGACCTGAAACTGCTAATCCAATCAACCGATTCCTTGAAAAAATTTATGAACCATTTATTCGCGCCTGTATAAAATGGCGAAAAACAACGATTGCAGTGAACATTCTTGCTCTTGCCATCAGCATTCCGATGATCCTAAGCCTCGGAACCGAGTTCATGCCGCCACTCGACGAAG
>Ga0207113_1105_pt1 | contig 24800 bp, 14 predicted proteins | sample Alteio_BWMinHeat_69_FD_153559 | JGI IMG/M metagenome (GOLD analysis project Ga0207113, IMG submission 153559) | Enriched cells from forest soil in Barre Woods Harvard Forest LTER site, Petersham, Massachusetts, United States -... | ecosystem: Environmental > Terrestrial > Soil > Temperate forest >... | reverse complement strand
AACCAGGCGCATCGCTGTCTATTCCCAAAACTGTTCTGAAGAATTCAATATTCGGGCTTGCACCCCATGCATGACAATCAGAGCGGGTATTATTAATATCAGGTATTTCGGCCCAGGTAGTCATTCCCATTTTTATATTTTCCCTCCATAAGCCTAACCAGTTCAGGTAATCATTACCGAGACCTGCGTTAATCAGTGCGAGATGCAGGTAAAATTTGAAATAAATAGAAGCGGGTGCAAGTGTGGTATCTGAAAGAATTTGTCGTGCTAAAGTAGCAGTTCCCAAATTGTCAACTGTGCCAGTAAGGATCGCCAGCGCATTTGCATGTTGTGAAAATAAATCCTTTTCGGGTCTGTCTGCAAATAGTTTCCGTTTTTCATCCCAATATTTATTACGTATTGTTTTCTTTAGCTGAACAACATATTTGTTATAAAGTGCCGCATAAGCCTGCATACCGAACTTTGATTCCAGGTCAGCTGCCAGTTCATAAGCCCATAGTAATTGAAGATCAATTAAAGAAGAACTCCCATCCTTCCCTACCGGACCTGTGCCTGATATCCAGCCTTTCTTTTCTACCCAATCAGTAAACATCCAGTAAGGCACACCTCGTACAGAGCCATCCTTCCCCTGATAATTTCTGAAATAATTAAGGATCTGCCGCTCTCCTGAAAGTTTATTTTTTAAATAAGTACTATCTCTTCCATACATCATATAATCGTGCAACATTCCGATATACCACAGAGAAAATGTTGGTATATACTGTTGTGTATACGAAGGATGCCGACTGAGAGTCACGCCTTCCGGCCTGCGCGAATTGTCCATTGCATTCATCGCATTACGCAGCAGTCTTTCATCACCACTATTAAATAATGAAATCAGGCCCTGAATTCTGGAATCACCGATATATTGCAATTGTTCATAATAGGGACAATCCATATATGTTTCCATGGCGCAGAGTCTGGCGGTCCGCCAGCCCGTTTCCAGAATTTTATTTAGTCCGGAGTCTTCTGATTCCAGCTTCGCATTCATCTGAAAAGGATAACCAGTTGCAATTCCGTAGATATCTTCAATGTCCAATGGATCATCATTTGTTGTTATCCTTAATTGCAGATACCTGAATGTTCTGAAAGTCAGTGTTGTAAATACCTGGCCTGATTTGCCATTCGATATGATACTGTCCCTGCGTCCGATAAAAGTTTTCCCTTCTGTTTCATTTCTATTTCCTTTCGATGGATATTTGGTATACAAAGCTTCTGCATAACTCATTGAAATAGTACCGCCCACACCTCTACTGAAAACTAGTGTGGGATAAGCATTAGTCAGAAATGTCTGATCAAACAAAATTGTCGCGATACTATGCTTAGGAATTGAAATATAAGTATTGACAGTAGGAAACCCGGCAGGAATATTTACACCTGTTGATCTGCTTATGCGAACAAGGGATTGAGGTTTCATTTCCATTTGAGGAATGACAGAAGGAACAAGCGACCAGCCGCTGACTGTTCCATAGCCACCGATTATATTTTTTGGAGTGCCCTCCATGATAACCCGGGCATTTTTCCAATTACTATCGGCATAATCCTGAGTTTCCCAATTCGACAAATCTCCTTTAATATTAACCAGTTCCCCCGGGCCTGCAACATAATAGGTAGTTGTAATAAAAGGTAAAGCCCGGTAAGAACTATCGCGGATACATTTCCAGCCACTATTCGTATTTATCATTTGAGCCAAACCATCTCCCATTAAAATAAAACCAGTACGCAGGGAAATTTGTCCTTCCGCTCTCCATTCGCCTTCATTCCAAACCTTTGCTGCAATTATATTTTTTCCATCACGAAGAAAAGGTGCCAGATCGAGGGTTTCGAAATTCCAATGATCAATATCACCCCTTGCGGGTCCGAGTGAAACCTGTCTTTCATTTACAAATAATTTATACCGGTTGTCTGCAGAAACATGAATCACAAAAGATTCCGGTTTCGTAGTTAACATTAATGATTTACGAAATAAATAAACGCCATACTTATTGGAAGACTCGTCAGGAACTTCTATCCACGAAGCTTTCCAAGGTCGGAATAAAACAGTTGAATCAAATTTTTGTGCCCTGGATGGAAGTATATGAAGAAAGGAAATAAAATAAATAGAAATGAACGTAAGTCGATTCATGAAAAATTAATTTATTTCCTCATCATTTATAAACTGAAAAGTAAAACAAATAATTATCAAATTTATCCCTTTAGTATTCCCCTCCAGGTTTTCGTGTATTCAGCGCCTTATCCGAAGAAACTGGCAATGCCGAAGGTGGTTCCTCAAAAATAATGTTTTCGTTTAATGAATAAATAAACGCAAGTAATTCCCTTTTATCTGATGAACTTAATTTCAAAGAATCAGCTGACAAAGTCTGGTTATCGACGATCATCTTTTTCCCCAGGCCACCTCCGACATCATAGAAATCAATCACCTCCTCCAATGTTTTAAATACACCATTATGCATATATGGTTTTGTATACTTTGCATTCCGGATCGAACCAGTTCGGAATGCATGCATGGTTTCAGGTGCTTTGTTGACCATCCACCTGCCACTATCTGTACTCAGCTTATGGAAACCGGTATCATCCGGAGTACCAAGAACCTCAAATTCAGAACCGACAAATGGTGGTTTCACACCATTGAAATTTGGAACAAAATGACAAGTTGCACATTTAGCCCTGCTCATAAAAAGATTAAATCCTTTTTTTACATCATCAGCAACTCCCGTTTTGTTATTCATGGCATCATCAAAGGGAGCGTAATAGCGGCTATAACTGCCATCATAATATGTAATGGCCGAAACAATATGTGTCAGCGTAATATCTTTTTCTTCCGGAGTCAGTTTCAAAAAACTTTTAAAAGCATCTTTATACTCCTTACAACTCAATACCTTCCTGAGTAATTCTTTTTCATCACTGTTCATTTCCGTCGGGTTCGTAATAACCGCCCTGCCCTGAGCCTGCAAGGATATATGTTTGCCATCCAGCATGAGCAGATGATTAAAAACTGAGTTGATAAGTGTTGGTGTATTTCTGGGAAGATGTTGTTGCCTGTCAAAACTCAGTGCGGTACTTACAGTTGTGTCTGTAAAATACTCTGACGGTTTATGGCAGGATGCACAGCTTCTCATGTTGTTCCCTGATAAAATCGGATCATAAAACAACAGTTTCCCAATATACCTGATTTCACTTAAAGTTTTCTCGTCTTCCACCATCGAATAAATGCCTTTCGTACTCTGGGAAGTATACAATGATTTATCAAAAATGGACATGGTTGTATTATTCAGTGTATAATCATTGTAGTTAATAGAGGTTACATTATAGTTATTGATCAATTTTTGATTTATTGTAAATAACGGGTTCACATAATCCCTGATAAAAATGAACTGGTCAAAAGAGCTGAATTCAGAAGGTTGGGCATTAACAAATGCAATGGTTTTATCAAATACATCCAAATATTCCCCGGATAGCGGCGATTCAATAAAACTTAAATTATAACTATTGTAAATATCTTTTGTGCCATGAAGCATTGATTTCAATTCCGGAATAATATTTAATGTATCAGGACACTCAAATCCGGTTGTATAGATGGCAGCCAGGTTTAATAAAAAAAGACGGTTAGCCAGGAAGAAATGACTATATGTATTTAACTGGCCGGTGATTGAATCTGCTTCAAATGTTTTGATGGCCTCCCTGCTTCTTATAATTAATTGCAAAAGGGAATCCTTTATAAGCGGCTTTTGATCAAGAGTTAATTCTGCCAGGGAAAGGCCTGCTCCTTCTCTTCTGTATGGAGGTTCAAATTTTTCAAATACTTCGTTTTCCCATTCCACAGGTAAAGGTCCATTGATCTTTCTATAAGCATTCGGTTCAAAATAACGTAACCAAAAATCGATGTTTTTTAATTTCAACCTGGCTTCTTCTATCGATTTTCGGATGGCCTGTTTATCCTCTTCAGAACACAGATCTGATTTTAAAATTATGTTTTCTAAATCTGATTGCTGTTTATTGAATTCATTAAGGGCATTTGAATAATAGTTGCTATAGGCTTTATTTACTCTGACACTGAAAGAAAAACTCAGAACGGAGATACTAAAAATCAGGATTACTATCAGGGCTTTCATTTCAAATAAATTAAGGTACCTGAAAAATCAGGGTTACCTGCCGGGATCCACGAATCAAAAGTAAAATATTATCAATGGACAATTTTGCAGCTCTTTTAAGTATGAAGGGTGATTTCAATCCTTCCAAGGGCATAATAACCATTTATTTATGGAATTCTGCCCGGTATCCGGCTAATATAAAACGAATTCGCCTGTTGGAAAGTTGTTTCTTTCAAGAAATAATCAGAATTCATGCTTTTTTTTCTTATTTTGGTTTTAATTCCAATCCGTCCTGGTTTTTGTAACAGCTATGATAAATCTTACCATAGTGGAATGAATGAAAATAATATCCTGAAGTAATTCCTGTTCGAATCCAAAAAAACAATAATCTCTCATTCCTGTAATGGTGATGGCGTCAGTTGAAATTCTATTGACGGATTGATATATTTTAATTTTAAATTATGCAGAGAAGGACTTTTATAATATCCAGCGCAGTTGTAGGAGTAGCAGCCGGGGTAACTTTATATATTAAGTGGCCCAGGGACCCCAAATGGGAAAAATTTCCTTTGCAGTATCCTTTTATTTTGTCAGGATTTTGCGATGAAGAAACTGTTCGCAACATTGGAATCAATTTTCGCAACCTTGTTCCTGCAGAGAATTCAAAGGAAAAATTATTGGATTTACTTACAGGTAATTTTCAAAATAAACAGATTTCTTTATCAGATCATTCTGCCGTTGCAAATCAATTGGAAATGAATGTTGAAGAGGATTTTAAAAATGGAAAATTTCTAACCATCAAAGGCTGGCTAATTTCCGAAACAGAAGCGCGCCAGGCCGCGCTTCTTTCATTATCATAATATTTATTTCCCAGATTTATGCACATAGATGCCAGGACACTTGAAAACGAAACAATTATAGAAGGGGATATTTGTATTGTAGGCGCCGGCGCCGCAGGCATTAGTATTGCCTTGGAATTTATGAATTCCCCTTATAAAGTTATTCTCCTGGAAGGTGGTGGTTTTGAATATGAAGAAAGAATTCAGGAATTATACGATGGCAAAACTACAGGACAGCCATATTATCCGATAAAATCAAGTGAGCTTCATTATTTCGGTGGCACTACAGGTCACTGGGGTGGTATGTGTGCTCTTTTTGATCCAATAGCATTTCAGAAAAGAGACTGGGTAGATAAAAGTGGCTGGCCGATAACTCAGGAGACCTTACTTCCCTATTACGAAAGAGCCCATGTATACCTCGAGATAAACGTGTATGAATACAATTTGGAATATTGGCAGAAAAAAGATCCTTCACTTGTATCTATTCCTTTTGATAAAGAATGGGTCTGGACTAAGCTATGGCAATTCAGTAAACCAACCCGGTTTGGAACCAGGTATAAAGAAACAATTGTAAATGCAAAAAACATTCATTTATATACTTATGCGAATATGGTGGATATTACAAGCAATGAAAATGTTTCTGAGATCAAAACAGTTACCGTTAAAAATTACGCTGGAAAAACGCATCGTGTTTCGGCCAGGTATTTCGTTATTGCCTGTGCAGGTATTCAAAATGCAAGAGTCCTGTTAGCTGCAAATAAGCAGGCACCAAAAGGAATAGGTAATGACAATGACCTCGTGGGAAGATATTTCATGGAACATCTTGAATTAAAATCAGCAGAACTTTGGGTTACTCAAAAAAGCGAATTAAAGCTTTACATGAATGAGAATCCGAGAGTTCATGGCGAATTAGCTGTTATGCCTAAAAAGCAGGAAGAATATCAAATCTTAAATGGGATAATCTCATTTACGGCCCTGGAAAGTAAAACACCCAATTATATTAAAACCTGGACGAATAGTGATCCCAGGGAAAATTTAAGAAGCCATCCACAGCCTGCTTATAAAGCTCTTTATCATCAGGTCAAGGATTATTTCAAATCCTTCAACTCCGATATAAAAAATAATTTACATCAGGCATTCCAGGTAACACTTCGAATGGAACAAGCTCCCAATCCTTTATCACGTGTAACACTAAGTGATGAAAAAGATGAACTGGGGGTACCACGAGCTTCATTAAACTGGTCTTTTACATCCATGGAAAAAAGAAGCATCCGAAAAAATTATGAAATAATCGGACAACAGGCAGGTGCATCAGGTTTCGGTCGTTTGAAATTTCTGGAAGAACTATGGGATGAAAAAGACGATCATGTGCCCTCTACCACAAGTGGTGGCTGGCACCACATGGGCACCACAAGAATGAGCGATGATCCGAAAAATGGTGTGGTAGATGCAGATTGTAAAGTGCATGGAATTAATAACTTATTTATTGCCGGATCATCCTGTTTCACTACAGGAGGTGGGGCCAATCCAACCTTTACCCTTGTCGCTTTATCTATAAGACTCGCTGATCACCTGAAAGATATAGCAATTAAAAAATAAAAGTCTTCAAAATAAAAATGACCCGCCGAAGCGGGTCATTCTCGAGTCCAAAAACCTACATATTAACCTTTAATAAACTTGGTTACCATTGTTTTCTGGTTGGCAATATTGATTTGTATTGTGTACATACCGGATGCCAGGGATGAAACATTCATAGTTTCATAAATGGTTTGTGATGACTTGTCAATCTGTTTTGACAGTACCAACTTGCCATTCATATCATATACAGAGATCTTTACTGTACCTGTAACCGAACTTGTTATTTTTTCATGAAGCTGATTATTAGCCGGATTCGGGAATACGGATAACTTATCGGTCGACGTTAATCCTGGTTCCACAGTAAGACTCATAGTCGCTGTAGCTGTTGCACCAGTATTATCTGTAACAGTAACCTGGAATTCATATTGTCCTACCGTCAAGCCGCCAATTGATACTTGTGCACCACTCATAGTAGAACTGGTTATTGTATTCGGCCCTCCGATCTCTTGCCATTGATACGATGTAATGGTGCCATCGGGATCAGCAGATTGAGATGCATTGAGCATATACGTATTGTTTGGTATAGTGATGGTATCACTTGGGCCTGCATTTGCCACAGGTGGCAGATCCACTTTCGCAATACCCGCATTAACCGTAATAGTATCCTGATCGGAATTTGTAGCACCGTTGTTATCGGTGACAGTCAATTGATATACATACTGACCAACAATTAACTGAGAAATCGTTGGTGTGCTTGTATTAGCTCCAATAATTGCTGCAGCTGAAGGTCCGGAAATCTGGCTCCAGGCATAGGCACTAATCGTTCCATCCGGATCAAATGAACTGGTTCCATTTAATGTAATGCTGCTATCAGGCAACGTGATGGTTAGGTTAGATCCCGCATTGGCAACAGGCGGCTGATTTGGCAAGACAACCTGCGGCAAGACAGTAACTGATACCTGAGCCGAAGCTGTAGCTCCATTATTATCCGTAACTGTAAGCTGGAATGTATAAACACCTGGTTGCAGTCCGACAACAGATGGAGTAGCCGTATTAGAGTTATTGATGGTTATAGATCCTGGACCAGATACAGTTACCCAATTATAAACTGTGATGGTTCCATCAGGATCATAAGATGATGAGCCATTCAGAATTACTGAACTAGCTGGTGCCGTAATTGATTGATTTGATCCGGCATTTGCCACAGGCGGAATATTTGGCGCAGAAGCCACAGTAATATTTACCAGGGCGCTGGAACTTGCACCGCTATTATCGGTTACTGTTAACCGGTAGGAGTATTGTCCTGCAATAAGACCGCTAACACTAAGAGTCGCAGTATTTGCTCCACTGGTTGTCGGTGCATTTGGCCCTGATACAAATGTCCAGCTATAAGCACTTATCGTACCATCCGGGTCATAGGAAGCAGTACCATTCAGCGTCGTTGAATTAGTCGGTAAAGTCATACTGATATTGGAACCTGCATTTGCAACAGGAGGCATATTTGCAGCCGGATTTACTGTTATTTTAACTGAATCAGTACCCTTAGCAGCATTGTTATCAGTAACAGTTAAATAGAATATATATACCCCAGCTTTCAGATTAGTTAAAGAATTCTGCACTGTATTGGAAAGACTAACTGTAGTAGGGCCTGATTTTTCGGTCCAGACGTAGCTTACAATTGTTCCCGAAGGCGCGCTTGAACCACTTCCATTAATCGTTACACTATTTGTTGGAAGTGTAATCGTCTGGTTCGCTCCTGCATTTGCTATAGGAGGAAGCGCACCCAAAGCCGAAACTGTAATCTTAACACTGGCACTGCTGCTTGCTCCGCCATTATCAGTTACCGTTAATTGAAATGTATATACACCAGCTACCAGGTTTGTTGCTGTTGCTGTCGATAAAGTTCCTCCTAAAATTGTAGCCGTTGCAGGTCCTGAGATCTGGGTCCATGAATAAGAAACTATACTTCCATCAGGATCAGAAGAAAGAGACCCATTTAAGTTAATACTATTGGTTGGCAGAGTAATCGTCGAACTGGAACCCGCATTGGCAACCGGAGGTATATTGGCTGCCGGATTAACTGTAACTGTCACAGTATTGGAATTGGTTGCACCAAGATTATCAGTTACTAACAAAGAAAATACATACACTCCCTGTTTCAATCCTGAAATACCAGTTTTAGCAGCAGATGCTGATGCAATTGTTGCCGTAGAAGGACCTGAAACCTGGCTCCAGGCATATGATGAAATAGTTCCATCAGGGTCTGTTGATGCAGATCCGTCAAGATTTGCTATATTCGTTGGCAAAGTTATAGTGATAGCCGCTCCAGCATTGGCTATTGGTGGTTGATTGACCGGAGCGGGATTGACTATAATTTTAATAGTATCCATCGCTATAGCCCCTCCGTTATCCGTTACCTTCAGTTGGAATGAATACGAACCCGCCGTCAGATTATTCACAATTGTGCTGGCCGATGAGTTATTGACTATAGTGAATTGAGTAGGGCCACTAATTTTAGTCCATAAATAACCTGCAATAGTACCATCGGGATCACTTGAAGCACTCCCATTTAATGTAACAGAGTTTGTTGGAAGAGTGATTGTTTGATCGGGTCCTGCATTAGCAACAGGAGGTATATTTACAACAGCCGGGTTAACAGTTATCTGAACTGTTGCACTTCCAGTATCTCCCAGATTATCTGTAAGTAAAAGCTTATAAACGTAAATGCCCTGAACCAGTCCGGTAATATTTGTATTTGCGGTTGCCGGACTCGATATGGATCCTCCAGAAGGGCCGGAAGATTTTGTCCAGGCGTAGGTTGTAATAGTTCCAGAAGCATCCGTTCCGGATCCTGTAAGTGAAACCGTTGATGTAGGTAATGTTATCGTTTGGTTTGAACCCGCATTTGCAACCGGCGGTTGATTTACAACTGCAGGGTTTACTGTAATCTGAACATTTGCGCTTCCAGAATCTCCCAGATTATCCTTTAGCATTAGTTTATAAACGTAAACACCCTGAATCAGTCCGGTGATATTTGTATTGGCTGTCGAAGGACTTGATATAGCGCCACCAGCTGGGCCGGAGGATTTTGTCCAGGCATAGGTCGTAATAGTTCCTGAAGCATCAGTTCCTGATCCTGAAAGAGAAACCGTAGATGTAGGTAATGTTATCGATTGGTTTGAACCTGCATTGGCAACCGGTGGTTGATTTACAACTGCAGGGTTTACGGTTATCTGAACTGTTGCACTTCCAGTATCTCCCAGATTATCTGTAAGCAAGAGTTTATAAACGTAAACACCCTGAACCAGTCCGGTAATATTTGTATTGGCTGTCGCAGGACTTGATATAGCGCCACCAGCTGGGCCGGAGGATTTTGTCCAGGCATAGGTCGTAATAGTTCCGGAAGCATCAGTTCCGGATCCTGTAAGTGAAACCGTAGATGTAGGTAATGTTATCGTCTGGTTTGAACCTGCATTCGCAACAGGTGGTTGGTTTGCGGATCCGGCACTAACAGTAATATTACTTCTCAATAAATAGCTTCCGTCTGAATTCCTGCCATTAATGCTCAGTGGCAAAGGCATTGTATATCCCAGAGAATCCCTAAGTATTAAATACAAACTATAAGTGCCTGCAGCAAATCCATTTAAAGTATAAGTGTCTGTTACAACATTATCAGATCCAGCAGGTAGAAACAACCTTGAACGAAAAGAAGAATTACCTGTCCACACTACTGTTCCACTACTTGTTCTAAGTTCAAACTGTGTTTTATAATTTCTATATACGGGCGCAACTCCAATATTTCTCCAGTTAAGAGTTATATTGAATGCACTTCCCAATGCTGCATTTGTCGTTGTACTTCCTCCATTTAAAGTTAATCTGTAACCGGAATTCAAAGATGCCTGCCTTGCGTTGGTTACGAATGTAGTATTTGAAGCATTAACACTTGCCCAGTTACCATTGCCAAAATATGACATATGGTATTTTGTAACTTCTCTAGGAAGATCACCGTAAGGAACGTCTGAAGCATCATTATTAGGTTCTCCACCGATAGGAGCAACTGCCCATTGAGTTAAAATTCCAGGGTTTCCATCCTCAGCCCCATCAAAACCCGGATCTCCTAGATTGTCTCTTCTCCATCCAATATGTCCATAATTATTTGTTCTGGACAATACGTAAGATGAAGTTGCAGGTGGCGTTAAACATGCATTACCGGGGTCGAGAGAACCAAAACAAATCACTAATTGATTATTGGGAAAAGCATTTGCCACTGCGTCAATAATAGCTCTTAATGATGCGTCAGTAGCCGCTCTTCCTGTTGGTTCGGTTCCATACCAGGGATAAGTATTCCACTCACCGGTTTCTCCATATCCCCTTATATCTACATAACCAATTGCATTTTTATATGCCACACCATTGTGCGAACCTGATGCTATATGAGCAGCAAGAGCATTCATTAAAGCAGTCCACCTGGCGATATAGTTCGGACTATTCCAGTTTGGTATCCAGGAACCATTGACATTTGAGAACCAGTCCTGGCTGTTAGTGGCTTCTGCCTGCATGAGGGTATGCAAATAAGCCGGATAAGTAACCTGACCGGCAATACAACCCGTGCACATAGGCATTACTCCAAAAGAAAATAACTGCCCAGCATCAATAGCAGCATTTATCCTGGCATCGAAAACAGAAAAAGTATAAACCCCAAGGCCTCCGGGCTCAAGGTCTGCAGCCCAAAGAAATCGGGAATACCATTCTTTTGGAACAGTATTATTAGATGGAATATATGGATCATTGCTGTTATCCCACGGTGAACCATTCCATTGTTGTGAGCCTCTTCCCGGAGAAATTATATCAGTACTGGTTGAAATTTGAGAAAATGACAACGGCGTTGTCTGGGAAAATCCGGAAATGCTGCCTAAAATAACAAAAAACAAGACTGCTAAAATTCTGCCGGACTGTTCTATACCTCTTCCGGAACATTGGATGTTCCTTGCTTTGTAGAATTTGATTCTCATAGCTCTTGATATTGGATTGACGGATGAAGAAAACTACGATTAGGGGTAAGTATTCTTATCGATTAAAGGAGTCAAATTTCTTGCCAAAATCTTATTCCTCAAATGGGAAAAGTGCAATTAATGTTTTTATTGCAAGTAATATATTGATTACTAGCTAATAAGAAGAAATCCACATTTAAGGATAAGATATTAATATAAATTCTGAATAGTTTTTTCCACAGATGGGAAGATATGCAACGAAAAAAACTTATTAACAAGTGGATAAAAAACCGTCATTAATTTTGTTTATTAATGTATTTGTATCTAAGCGACTTCTAAATTAAATTCCAATATTATCCGCGATGATTTATTTAAAAAAATTCTTAAAAAAATTTCTTTTTCAGAATTAAATAAATAAATAAAAAGTTGGTGACCAGATAACGCATAAATAATCTGCCTGGTTCCTGGCTAAGGCGATAAAACCATTCGAGACCTTTCTTCTGCATCCAAACAGGGGCTCTTTTCTGTATTCCCACTAAAACCGGCAAGGCTCCGCCAATTCCAATTAATACTGCATTGATCTTACCCTCCATTGAAGCCATCCATTTTTCCTGTTTAGGACAACCCAATACAACAAATATTAGCCTCGCTCCTGAATCATTCAACATTTCTACAACTTTAATTTCTTCCTCAGCGGTTAGGGGGCGGAACGGCGGGCTGTACATATTGGCAACAATCATATTCGGATAGGTCTTTTCAAAATATTCCTTAGTTATATTCAGCATTTCTTCCGTGCCGCCGTAAAATGCGATAGGAATTTTCTTTTTTTCAGCTGCAATTAATAAATCTGGCAATAAATCCATACCTGCAACTCTTTCCTGTTTTATTCCATATAAAAATTTCAAAGCCCATGTAAGCGGTATGCCATCCGGAGTTACCAGGCCTGCATTATTAATAATTGCTTCATATGAGGATGATTGATGAGCTTCAATCATCATATGAGCATTTGCAACACATATATAGAAAAATTCTTCCCCGGTAGCTGCCTGTTTAATTATAGATTCTACAAAGGAAGAATAACTTCCCAGGCTTATATTGCAGCCGATCAGTCTTTTCCTGTCCATTCATTTTCTTATTTAATTTAAAACATAAATTATCTTCCTGAAAGTGCGGCTAATCCTAATTCAATCAGGTGAAACGAAAATTACAACCAGTCTAATCAGTTATTTACTAACGAGTGATAGATCGAAAGTAATTGTTCCCTATTTTTCTCCGGTGTAAATAATTCATTAAAACTTGAAACACAATTGAAACTATAACGTTCCTTTTCGGCTTCACCGAGATTTTGCCAGTAATCGAGCCTGTTTTGCAAAGACTCTTTGTCCCCTGTCTTAAAATGAATTCCATTTACACCCTCTGCAACAAGCTCTGCGGGAGAACCGATATCTGATGCAATCAGTGGGCAACCATTGGATAAAGCTTCTGTTATTACAAGCCCAAACGGTTCATACCAAATCGAAGAAAATATTAATGCCGTACAGATACTCATGGCTTCTTTGACTTTTTCTTTTTCCAGACTACCTGCGAATCTAATGTTGGAATGCTGAGCACATGCCTCCAGCACCTTATCTTTTAGCGGACCATTACCAGCGATGATCAGATCATAACTTGAATTTTTAAAAGTATCGAGTAAAAAATCAATACCTTTTTCTTCTGATAATCGTCCAATGAATAAAAAATGTTTCTCCCGTTTACGTATTAGTATACCTGTTTGAATGGAAAAGTTTGGTTTCACCAAAAATTTCTCTTTTGGGATATCTGTATAACTTTTATATTCTGTAAATAGTTTTTTAACTGTATTCGAAGGTGCTATATACTGATCAACCATTTCCCATGTCCCTGCTATTTTATGAAAATAGACTACGAATGCGAGCCAAAAAGTCTGAAAAAAGGAATTACGGTATACCCTGTATCGAACAGCCTTCCAGGGAAAACCTCTTTTCTCAATACTGTCGGTAAATAATTTACCATTATGAAGCAAAGAGGCCGAAGGGCATAAAAGGCGATAATTCTGAACATTAACGACAACTTTTACCCCGAGTTTCTTTGCTATCTGAATTATGACAGGTCCCGAAGCATAATTCCAGTTATATACCTGAACTATATCGGGTTTGAATTCATAAATCATTTGCCTGACTTTACCGGCAGCACGGGTATTCCAAACAGAATAAATGAATTGTAATGCTCCCCGCCATCCCGTATGATTATTGAACGTAATCTTTCTTATTTCTCCGGAATGCTTCAATAATTCGTATTCCTGTTCAAATACGCTATCCTCGCCACCTCTTTGTTGATAATAACTATGGATAAGAAGTATTCTCACTTCTTAATAATTTTCGAATTGATATCCTGTATTAAACCAGCTGCTATTGTTTCCGAACGGAATATTTCAGCTGAAGCCAGTGCATTTTTCGAATACCTTTCATAATCGTCATGAATCTTATGTATACAATGTATGTATTCTTCATCGTCGAATGTAAGAGGCAGGAGGAATCCATTTATATTACTCTTAACGATCCTTGCAATATCACCAGTATCAGTAGAAATTACAGGCACTCCCACGGATAATGCTTCCGCAATGGCCATGGGCATTCCTTCCTGAGAAGATGCCATAATCATGATTTTTTTTGTTGAATCAGTCTCAACCATTTTATCGTTTTTTAAGTCACCTAGAAAAATCACTTTCCCTTCCAATCCTAATGATGAAACGAGTTTTTTAAGAATCAACTCCTGCGTACCGATTCCGGCAATGTAAAATGGATTTTCCCCCTGAAGGGTTTCTGGAAGCTTGGAATATATTTCAATTAGCCTGTCAATATTTTTGATTTTCTCCAACCTGCCCGAAAAAATATATCCACTGCGTGATTCCCCTTCTTTTATTTTTACAGTATGTAATACTGGATTAAAAATCTTCGGAATACCCTTTCTTTCTGCACCTACAGTATACATAAGGTTAGCTTTGCTTATTATACGTCTTTCCATACTTTCAAAGAGTGACATAAAATATCTGCCATACCAGTACCTTGACTGGGACATTGGGTTGAAATTCCCGTGAAAAATATGAACAAAAGGTACTTTTCCATAAGATACCAGAAATGATCCCTCGGGAACGTGAGACAGAATAACATCGAATTCGTTCAATCGTTTTTTTTTGAATAGCAGATATAAAAGAAATATAAGTCTGCGGGGAATAAAATTAATTCGGGTCAACGAAGCAGGAAGTACGATATAATTCACTTCATATTCATTTCGCATAAATGGATCGAGGTTTTTAATAAAAGGAGCAACCCCGCCATAAGACATATCTATTGAAGTACTGTTAACAATTCCAAGTTTCAGTTTTCTCATTTCTCACGCGCCATTTGATCATTAATGAATTTTTGTTTATTGGCACTATCCAATAACCCTTCCTTTAATAACTTATTAAAAAAACAAGAATATTTTCTCGCACCCCGGTAATTAAGGTGTTCAAGATCCCCATAATCCGAATTAATCATCGGAAAATTCCTCAAATCAAGAAATTCCACATCATTAAATTCATTATTCAGCACTTCTTTAAATTTTGATTCATTTTTAAATTCATCATATATCGGATGTAGCGGGCTTCTGATCAGAATAACTTTAACATCTTTATCCTTACATATTTCAATAATCTTCCTAAGATACATAAGATTAACCGTGGAGATACTCATATCCGGAGGCTTACTTTTAGCATACAGCAGGCTGGCCTGAAGCAATGAATCCGTTTTATCGCGATTCAAATGAAGATAACCACCCATCCTGTCATCTTTTGCAATATTTTTCAGACTGAATATATAATACACATTGGTAACGACAGATTTTATATCGCATAATATGGATGCCTCCGGGTTTTTGGAATATAATAATTTCCTTTCTGCATTAGGAGTATAAGACCAATAGAGCCTGTATCTGTCATAAATATAGACATCATTCCAAATCCATTTATTCATTTGGGCAATGATATTATTATTAGAAAACTCGACAAATACAGTTTTTTTGTCACTATTACTTTCTAAAATCTTTTTCAGTTTTATATAAGTATAAAAATAAGCCTCCCCTGAAGATGCCAGATTTACGGAACTGTCTATTAATTTGTCATCATAATCCATCTGGGGATGAGAGTGCCCCATGAAAATATATTTATCCTTTTGAGACAACTTAAATTGTCCCATATTATTAAGTATCGCCTTTTCTATTGTAACTAACAACGCAAATGCTATTAAACATGTCATTGTAAACAACATCATATTGCGTATAAATAGCTTCATAATTTCTTAGAATTGAAAGTATATGAATGCCTGTTCCTTACCTGATAAATAAAATATAATGATTATTAGACCGAAATATGTCAACCAACGAATAGCCTTTGGGAATACCATGTCAATATTTGCGATAGCGTACTGTTGACCTCGTCCAAACCATTCTACCAGCATAAATAAAGCAATTAATGAAAATAAACCCAATCCTTCGGGGCTAATCTCAGGTTTGGTAAATAACGAGGATGAAAATATTCCGGAAATATAACTGAAAGCATGATGAATATTATTTGCCCTGAAAAAGATCCAGGCAAATACTGTTAAAATAAAAGTCAGCGTCATGTAAAAAACATCTTTAAAGCTCGGAAGGTATTTACCCTGTGCTACGATATCAAGATTGTTCCTGTTCGTTTTAAATAATACAGAAGGCATAATATAAATTGCATTCAGTAAACCCCAGGCTAAAAATGTCCAGTTTGCACCATGCCAGAATCCGCTTAAAAGGAAAATAATAAAAATATTACGCATTTTCATCCAGTTTCCTCCCCTGCTTCCGCCTATCGGAATATAAACATAATCTCTGAACCAGGAAGAAAGAGAAATATGCCATCTTCTCCAAAATTCCGCAATATCCCTGGAGAAATATGGAAATGCAAAATTTCGATATAATTCTATTCCAAATAATCGCGCAGTGCCTATAGCAATATCTGAGTAACCCGAAAAATCACAATAAATCTGAAAGGAGAAGAATAAAGCTCCAATAAATAAAGTACTTCCCGATTGACCTGCTGAATGATTAAAAATTTTATTCGCGTATTCTGAACAATTATCTGCAATAACCATTTTTTTAAACAACCCCCACAGGATCTGTCTCATGCCGTTAACAGCATTGGCATAGTCAAAATGCCTCTTTTTTCGAATTTGAGGTAAGAGATGGGTTGCTCTTTCAATGGGGCCGGCAACCAGTAATGGAAAAAAACTTACAAAAACAGCATAATTAATGATGTTCCTTTCTGCTTTTATCCTCTTTTTATATACATCGATTATGTAAGACAGTCCATGAAAAGTATAAAATGAAATACCAATCGGAAGAAGGAGTTTTAATGTCCAATAGCTTGCTTTAATTCCAAATGTTGAAAGGAATTCCGAGAATGATTGTTCAAAGAAATTATAATATTTAAATAATCCCAGGAATCCCAGATTGACAGTTAAGCTAAGGCAAAACCAGAACTTGCGAATGTTTCTGTTAACAGCTTTTTCAATTTGAATTCCGGATAAATAATCAATGGAAATTGAAAAAAGTAGTATGAAGAGAAATCTGTTATCCCAACTCCCATAAAAATAACAACTTGAGATAAAAAGCAAAATATTTTGAGCCTTCAGGTTTTTATTTAAAAGCCAATAAAAAGTAAAAACTATCGGCAAAAAAATTGCAAATCGTAATGAATTAAAAAGCATAGCAGATCCAGGTTTCGGGCTTAATAAATTTCATTGAGTATTGATAATCAGGAATGACCCTAATACAATATTGACTCATTGATCAGATACCAGGAAACAAAAATATCTATACCAGTTTTTAAATCAAATTGAGGATTATATCCTATTTCGGTTCTGGCTTTTTCAATATCTGCATAGGTAATCTCCACATCTCCTGGTTGTTTGGGTTTGAAATCGAGAACAGCTTTCTTTTGTACCCTGTCTTCAATCACTCTTATCAGATCTTTTAATAAAATAACTCTTGATTCACCCAGGTTGAATATATTATAACCCTCTAATTTTCGAAATGCACACATGATCCCTTCGGTAATATCACTAACATACGTATAATCTCTTCCGGTACTTCCATCACCAAAAATTGGGATTGGTTTACCTTCCCCTATAAGACGGGTAAATTTATGGATGGCCAGATCCGGCCGCTGCCTCGGTCCAAAAACAGTAAAAAAGCGAAGGCAGCTTATATCAAATCCATATAAATGACTATAAACGTAACAAAGTAATTCTCCACTTTTCTTTGTACTTGCATAGGGTGAAATAGGATTGTCCACGCGGTCGTCTTCTGAAAACGGTGTTTTCATATTGTTCCCATAAATTGAAGAAGAAGAAGCGAACAGCATTTTAGTAATCCCCTTCACCCTCATACATTCCAATAAATTAAGTGTACCCGTAACATTTGTTTGGTAGTAATCCTCAATGTTATCTATAGAGGGTCTAACACCGGCTTTGGCTGCCAGATGTATAACAGCTTCAATTTTATTCTCTTCAAATAATTTGTTTACAAAGTTTTTATTAAGGATATCTCCTTCAAAGAAAGTAAAAGATTTACTTTCTTTGAAAGACTCCATATTTTGGAGTTTGAAATGCCGTGGATAAAACGGGTCAAAATTGTCGATTCCTACAACATAATGCCCGTCTGCAAGGAATTTTTCCGCAGTATGAGAACCTATAAATCCAGCAACCCCGGTAATTAATATATTCATTTCATCATTTCAAAAGTCAGGTTAAACAACGTTTCCAGTTCATGGTTTATGATGGCATACGGCAAGTATCAGGAACTAAATTTCTATATAATTCAATATATTCTGCCGTTTTTTCTTCAAGTCCAAAATTAGCCCTGGCATATTTTCGAGCCTGATCTCCTAATGAATCCAAAAGATTCCTGTTATTGAATAAACTTTCAATCTTTCCCATCAGTTGATCTTCATTCCCGGGATCGATCAGATAGCCATTATAGTTATCCTTTACAACTTCATCAGTTCCTCCTCCACGTGAAGCCAAAACCGGCTTACCCATAGACATGTATTCAATGATGGTATTGGAAATGCCTTCACCATGGTTTTCGGCATTTGTCATTAGGACCCCTAAATCAGCGATCTGTAAAATGGATTCAACATCATCTCTTTCGCCTGTAAAAATAATCCTGCATTCATTCATTAATTCTACAGGAACTTTATTCCTTAATTTCTCCAGGGTAGGACCGTTTCCAATTAATATGAATGTGTAGGCAGCGTTTTTAAAACACATTTTAATTGCTGCATTCACCAAAGTTTTAAAATCCTTTCTCTCATCAAAAGAAGCAACCATAACAATAACAAAAATATCTCCGGTTTTATCTCCAATTATTTCCTTTCTTACATCTTTTACAGAACGAAGATTATCGAATCGACTGAAATCAATTCCATTATAAATACAAACTGATTTAGACACCGGCGTTTTATATGCAGTAATACCGGCTTTTGAATTGGACACGATCAGGTTAGAAAACGGAGTGGTTAATTTGACCCTGAAAAAATGTTTATTGAAAATATTCAAATGAAGTGGAGCATCTGCCAATACAGCATTTATTAGAGGAATACCGCTGAATAAATTTGAAATGGAAATATAAACACTGGCCATAGTGCTCCAGGAGTGGATTATATCAGGTCCGAAATCAGATATAATCTTTTTCAATTTTAAGATAATAGTCGGGTCTTTTTTAAAATTCCTTCTTAAAATTTCAAATTTTATTGGCAAATCGTATACATACTTATATTCAACCCTGTTTGTGAGAGACAAAAGATATATATCGAATTGGTTACCATGTTTTTTAAGGCCTTTAATCAGTTCCAGCATCCTTCTTTCTTTGCCTCCTTTGTCCAGCGAATCTATAACCATCAAAATTTTCATAGGTGGTTAAGAATTTTTACTGAGATTCATCCATCTCTCGTACCACATCTGAAACATCAGAAGATACCAGATTTTGTAATCATTTTCCTTTTGAGTAACATAGTAACTTCTTTTTATCTGTAAAATATAATCCATATTAAAAATATTCTGCTCCTCAATATAAGTCTCACCTAGATATTTATCCACAAGGGGTCTTAGCACATTGTGTAACCAGTTTTTTACAGGAACAACAAAGCCCTTTTTCGGCCTGTCCATTAATTTTTCAGGTATGTATTTGTGAACAATTTGTTTCAATATATATTTTCGCTGGCCCTGGTATATTTTATACTCGGCAGGAAGACTGGCTACCCATTCAATGACATGCTGATCCAAAAAAGGTTCCCTTCCTTCGAGACTAACCGACATGGTTGCGCGGTCTACCTTTTGAAGAATATCATCCACCATATAAGCCTGGTAATCCTTTACCATAGCATATGATAAGGGATCAAACTGATCAATTTTTAATTCCTGATTGAAATGAGCTGTAAAAATGGAATCAATCTTTTTATTAAACAGATTTTTTCTTTCAATCTCCGTATAGTCCTCAGTCATGCCCATATAAATATTTTGCGGAGAGGGATCATGAAGAATAGTAGCAAGTTTTTGATATTTTTTAAGGAAAATATTATTGTCCCTGAATTTCGGCCATTTTTCAATGGGGATTGACCTTAAAAGTGCAGCACCACCTTTTCTTGCGATTGGCGGGATAGCATGCATTTTTTTATAATACTTTACCATCCATTCATATCTGTCATAACCGCCAAATATTTCATCTCCAGCATCGGCAGACAGGGCTACGGTTACATTTTTTCTTGCCATTTTACTTACCAGGATAGTTGGTATGGCGCTATTGTCAGCAAATGGTTCGTCAAAATAATAAGGAAGATCGGGGATTACATCTAATGCATCTTTTTCGGAACAATAGTATTCTTGATGTTCCGTTCCAAGAATGCCTGCAATTTCCTTAGCATATTTCGCTTCATCCAGCTTCTCATCTTCAAAACCAATGGTAAAGGTTTTTAATCTCCCAGTACTGTTTTTTTGGAGCAGGGCAACAAGACAGGAGCTGTCATAACCTCCGCTTAAAAATACTCCAACAGGTACATCAGCCACCATTCTGTATTTAAATGCCTTTTCAAGAACTTTTTCAGTTTCAGTTACCGCATCGCTTAATGATATTTTTAATTTCTCCCGGTTATAAAGATCATAAACATTCCAATATTTCTCTGACTCCATCTTTTTTGTTCGCAGGTTAAAGTGCAGGAAATGTGCAGGGAGTAACTTAAATGCGTTTTTAAAAATGCAATGTGGTGCGGGAATATAGCCAAATTGCATAAATACCCCGACTGCATTAATTTCAATTTCTTTCTGAAAATAAGGATTGGCAATAAATGCCTTTAATTCAGATCCAAAAAGAAAAACTTCATCTTTCCAATAATAAAAAAAAGGTTTCACACCGGCACGGTCTCTGCAGCAAAAAAGATTTTCTTTTAATTTATCATAAATGACAAAAGAAAACATACCAATAAAATATTTCAGAGAATCACTTCCCCATTCATGATAGGCATGAAGAATTACTTCTGTATCTGACTGCGTCTCAAACTGATGCCCAAGACCTGCCAATACTTTTTTTATTTCAGTATAATTATAGATTTCACCATTGAAGACTATCCAGTACCGGTTATCTAAAAATTGCATGGGCTGATTACCAGCCGGCGAAAGATCAATGATTGACAGCCTTCTGTGGCCCAGTCCGATTGAAAACCTGTCCGTCTGATCAAAATAGTATCCACTTGCATCTGGCCCCCTGTGAACAAGGGCATCTGTCATAGATCTTAGTTCAGATTCGCCATTTTTGGCTTTAAAATCGACAAATCCGGAAATCCCGCACATAATAGGAATAGGTTAAGGTTTTGTATGTCAGTTTTCAAGGATAGTCGTTTTAAAAAGGGCTAATTAACATTTAAGACATTAACGTCTAATAATAACAAAAAATATCAGAATTATTGAATTGATACCGAAGAAAAAATTGTCTGATATTTTTTAATCATGGATTCATAAGAATATTGAAGGTTAAAATCTTTAAAGGCCCTTTCGGCCAGGTTCTTTGAAAGCTTGTGATCAGAAAAAACACGTATTATAGTTTCAGCAAGCTGATCCGTATTACTGGTTTCATAAAGTAAGGAATTTTGCTCATTAACCAGCATCTTGTTTATTCCGGGGGCATTTGATCCTATGATAACCAAACTGTTATACATAGCTTCCAAAAGAGATAAGGAAGTCCCTTCATAATCAGACGAAATAACATATGCATCTGACGCTTTGTAATAATCCGGTATAGCATCTCGGTTGACTAACCCCTCCATTCTGATATATTTTTCCAATTGGTATTTCTCAATCATCTCCTTTAAATGATTATCCATATCCCCCGTTCCGACCAAAATCAGCCTTATATTTTGTTCTTCAAGGCTTTTTGAACCTATTTTTTGGAATGCAAGTATAATTTTATCAGGGTTTTTCATGGCTTTCATGGAACCTACAAATAGCAATAATTTTTCTTCATTAAAGTATCCCAGTTTCTTTTTTAAATCGCTTTTTTGGCCGTGTGAGTGAACAAAGGGTATTAAGGGAGGGACATACTGGAATTCCTGGTCCGGAATAGTTTTTTTAAAAGCAGTGCAAACTGGTTCAGACACACCAATTACTGTCCTGGCATGCCTGAAATAATAAATAAATGGGTATTTGAATTTCCAGTCAGGCTCCTTTCCCCAATGAATTGTAATAATGTACGGGATCTTAAAATATCTTAATATCAGACTGTTCGAAAAAGAAATAATCCATGATTGTTCTGCATAACTTATATATGCATAATCGATACGATTTCTCAGTTTGTAAACAGCTTTAAATAACTGAATCGGATAAAAAATTCTTACCGGCCATCTTTTTTTTAATTGTATATAAATTCCGCCTTCATTATCTGTTTTCTTTTCTCCAATATAATATATTTCATCGGGCGATTTGTTTAACTGGTAATCAAGAAAATAATAATTAAAGATCTCCATGCCACCGGTAACATGGGGATAAAGCGAACCCAGAATATACAATCCTTTCGAATTGTATCCATTTTCTGAATTATTCAAAGTCCGTTTCATGAATGAATAACCGGTTGCCGGGGAGTTAAATTATTAAGCAAATTGCTATTATTCCTGTTTAAACTTAATACTTTAAGCTCGGCAATAACGCAGACAACAAATAAATATGTGGTTACACTGGTCCATTCCCTGTTTTGACCGAGTCCAAAAACCAGGATAAAAATTATTACGGCCAGGGAAGGTGAATAGTTTTTTTTAATTATAGATTGTACAATGACCCCCGCTACCAGAAGGAAATAGATAAAAAAGCCAATGATCCCGTTTTCAATCAGAAGCAGTAATGTGGCATTGTGGGCATTGTATCCATGCCCCAGACTTCTTGCTTCGAAACCTCCGTATCCAATACCAAATAACTGTTCTGATAAATTCAGGTTTAGAAAAGCAGAATAAGCATTTTCGGAAGATTCTTCCCGCCAGTCCATTGAACCCAAACTTTGAATATTGTAAGGCTGACCCATCGCCCTTTTTAAAATCGCGACCGGTTCATCCGCTAATCTGGAAATCACTTCATCAAGAAATTTGCTATCCAGGTTAACATATTTCCCCAAAGTCGCAAATAACAACATTCCGATGATGGCAGATCCAATAAAAAAAGTACCGATTTTAGCCATCCTTCTTTTCTGGTCATTGTAATTTATACCGTTTAAAATGATCAGAATAGTAACGACCAGCATTCCTACAATAGCACTTCTGGATGTTGACATCATTACCCCTAAAAGCATGATTGGCAAAAGCCATGCAATATATCTGTTTCCAGACCTGTTCTTGACCAGGTCACAAAAAATATAAACAAAGCCCATCCCACAGATCTGACCAAAAAAATTCCAATTTACACCAGCCAAAATATCATCATATGAAGCATTGTCTTCACCTGTAAATTGTTCGTAAATCCTATGGATGGGAAAAGAACCAAAAGCAATATAAGTATAGGCCAGATCTGCAAAACAGATAAAACCTGAAATAATAATTGCAGTTTTCAAATGGTTCGCATGGAGGTTTTTTAAGAAAAAATAGAATACAAAATATGCAGCCAGCACTGAAGAAATGAGTTCCTTTAGCAGATCAAGGGTAAATAAATCCTGGGACATCGAAACAAAAATTACATAAATAAGGAAAACGACCAGAATTTTGACATTTCCATTTCCTAAAAATGTAGAAAATTTAATATTCGTGGTCCGGTCCATTAATATTCTTCCGAACAATGCCAATGACAGGATGGCTCTCGTATTCAGAGGCAAGCCCTGTAAATCAAAATTTATCCTTGCTATAATAAATGTAAATAATACGACGGCTATAATTTCCGGTTTACGTATAAGCGCATAAATAAATCCAATGGCTACTGCTATTAAAAAAAGGAATTTCAAAGATTGCAGTTATTAAAAATGATAATATTTAACAAAGTCTGATATTTTATATTGAAATTGAATAAAGTGAATATAAATTTTTCAAATCAAATGATATAATCTATTGGGGCGGAATAAGAATTGTAAAATCCCCATTATTCCAGGCTTCCTTATAATTGTGTTTTTTAATAAATTCATTCAATATATTGTTTTTTGCCTGAGTCCTTTTAAAAAGCAAATAATTTTCAACAGGCTTTACTTCAGGCCATGCATTACCTTCGCCGGTAGTTTTGATTAGCTGTCTTACTATAACCGGTAAATGGCTTTGATGAGATTCTGCAAATGACAATTCATTTCTGAATAATTCCGTTGTATAGAACCAAATACACGGATTTCTAACATAAGATCTTGTTTCTGTCATAAAATGATACATTGGCATACAATCATAAGCCAGGACTATGTCATTTGGTTTAATATATTTTGAGCTCGCTGAAAGTAAATCGTTTAAATCATCTGCCCGTCCTTTCGATGTAAAAACGCCATTCATAAACTTATTATCGACGGAATATCGCATATCCAATCGGCTGTGAGAATCGCACAAATAAGGATATTTAATTACGTTATACAGGCAACCAATAGATATCGCGCTGATAAGAATCCATTTTAAATTACGGAACAGGGAATCCGAAAAACCACTTTCCAGCGATGAGCTTCCTGCAGATGATTCAATT
>Ga0207113_1104_pt1 | contig 24879 bp, 25 predicted proteins | sample Alteio_BWMinHeat_69_FD_153559 | JGI IMG/M metagenome (GOLD analysis project Ga0207113, IMG submission 153559) | Enriched cells from forest soil in Barre Woods Harvard Forest LTER site, Petersham, Massachusetts, United States -... | ecosystem: Environmental > Terrestrial > Soil > Temperate forest >... | reverse complement strand
TGGAACGAAAATTAAGCCATTTTTTAAGTAATTTTCCCATCCATGTGTGGTTGCAAATGGCAGCGTGACCCCTTCTCTGTGGATGAGTTGATTCTCTTCATAGACTTTGAAGGTAAGTTCTGAAATTGGGTGATCTTGTTTAATGAGAAAACGGTAAAATTGCTCTGCGTAAAGTAGAAAACACTCATTTTTTTCTTGTTGTCCATCTAAAGGCGTGACATTTGAAAATGAAGACGCGCATGACTGGGAGTATAGTAAAAGAGGATCTCTAAAGAAAACATCCTTCTTTTCTTGTTCCTGAATTTTAGGAAAAGAGACGATATCATTTTGTTGTTGCTGGGTTTCAAAGGAGTTTTCGTCCTTGAGCATTGTTAAGTGTTGTTTGAGGACTTCGGTCTGGTCCTGAACGCAAGAAGGCCAATTTACAGCTTCCTGCCGATATTGAGATGCTAGGGTCTCATACTTGTTCAGTGCCTCTCTATTTAGAATCGAAAGGGCTTTTGCTCGTTCGGTCTCACTTAGGGCCTTAAATTGCTCTATACATTCGTTATGTTTATTCCATTGGAATTCGACCTGATGGCGTATCTTTGTAGATTCTTCTCGGTTAAGTCCATAAATAAAAACAGGGAAAAATAAAAGAATTAAAAATAGTCGTTGCCAATGCATTTAATGACGATCTCCATACCTTCAAGAGCAATTGATCGTATGCCAAACAAGGATTATTGAAAAGAGGAAATAAATTGGCCATTTCTGCGGGGACTTCTTAAAAAGAATAATGTTTTTCACCGGAACTATCATTTTTGTCTTGTTCATAAATTGTAACTTTGTTACAATGAGAATTAGGTAATTCACTATTTTCGAGTTCATTTTGGCAAAGATAAAACACCCTCCTCAAATCGGTAATTTAATGGCTATGATCCAAGAACGTATAGATCAAGGGGCCTATAGACTGACCTTACATGCGCTTGATCGTCAAGATGAACGAGAAATAGATTTGCCGGATGTTTTATACGTTCTTAAAAATGGTTATCATGAAAGAGCAAAAAATTCTTTTGATGATGCTTTTAAAACATGGAAATATGCAGTAAGAGGAAAAACGGTAGAGTTAATTGAGATACGGATCATTGTAGCATTCGATGAAAATGAAATGCTTATTATTACTGTTATGCATGTAGCAAAGGGCTAGGAGGAGGAAAAAATGAAGAAGAAAAAAGTCTTGAGATATCTCTATAATGATTTAGGATTTCCTATTATTTTAATTAATGCTCCAATGAAACAAATCTTTGGAGAATGGGTTTTAGACATCAATTTAAATAGTTTGCAAAAAGAGGTCCTAAACGCTTTAGTGCATAAACCATTCTTCTTAACAGGAAAAGAACTTCGTTTCATCCGGAAATATTTTGAAATGACAACCACATCATTTGGAAAGTTATTGGGAGTAACCCATCCAGCAGTTCTTAAATGGGAAAATGAGCAAGCAAAATTAAATCCGACTACAGAAAACTACCTGCGTCTATATGTTCTAGATAGCCTTCATGCCAAAGATAAGGAATTTAGAAACCTCTTTAGAGAAATCAGTATCGAAAATTTAGTAAACCAACGTAAAGATAAAACTCATGATCATCCAATCGAAATCGATGCAAATGATCAGCTGATTGCACACGCTTAATTTGTTATTGAGAGGAGGAGTTATTTTTAAAGAATCGTGTTGAGAATGTCAGGCTTGACCTCGTTACTTTAACCTTTATGGCTACCCGAGCAAAAGATATGCAAATTCCTATTTATGAAATTGATACAGGGCATTTCCCTATGCTAACTTATCCGGATGCTTTTGTGAGGTTGTTGATAAAATGTTAATCGTTCTTCAAGGGATCCAGAGATGAGTTCAAATAGATGGTTATCATAATCGTAAAAGTATAGTGACGATCCCTCTTGTTTATGTCTTGGTCTTCCAGGAAGGATCTCTAAGCCCAATTTTTCAATCCGGTTTTGATACATTGGAAGATCATTTTCTTCAACTTGAAAAGCGATATGTTGATAAGATTTGTCGGTGGGTAGCCCTTTCATTAGTGCTACCCATATACCGCCGATAAGGAAAAATTTTTCGTCTGAAAGTGAAAAATTTGTACCATCGCTTGAATAAATCTCTTTGGCATCAAATACGAGTTGGAACATCGACGAAGATTTCTTCAAATCGTTGACTAAAAGAGTGATGTGGCTAATTCCTTTAATCATTATTACTCAGATTTTAAATTAACCCACGTCATCTTTATCATAGTTTGCGTATACTTTGACCGCTTTCATTTCAGAGTTTAATATCATAACCTCAGCGGAGAGGAGTCCTCGATTGATTTTGTAATATAGGACAACACTCTGAGGGGAGGCAAAGACATCGAGGAGTTGAAATTCTAAAGTAGAAAATTTTTGCAATTGACGAGAAAAATAATCGCGAAGATTGTCTATTCCAATTACAACTCCTTTAGGGTCTCCTAATACTTTTTGAACCACTGGTGAGCAAAATTCGATGGAATCGGCATAATGTTTCATGATCAAATCAACATCGTGCTTATTCCAAGCGTCAAGCCATTCGTGAGCAAATTTCCAAGCTTTATCTCTATCAATCATTGAGTTTCTCCTTTTTATTTTTGACAAAACACTCGCACACCAGGGTGTGTTTGATATTTGCCTTCTTTGTGTACGGTGGCGCAATCCAATACTTTGAATTTAGCGGTTTTAAGAAGCTCTTGGAGCTCTTTTTCTTCAAAAAAAGACCAGAATTTAATGAAGTCGCCCCCCTCATAACGAGAGTCTTTTTCTAATGTTTCTCCACTCCCTTTTTTGAGAGCTATGTAGAAACATCCACCCTCTTTCAGCATGGAGTAGATCTTTTTTAAAACATCTGGCAGTGTTTTTTTGGGAATATGTAGAAGAGAACAGCAGGCCCAAACCCCATCGAAAGAAGCCGGAGCAAATGTTGCTGTTTCAATATCTAACACTTCAAATTTAGCTAAAGGTGCATTGTTTTTTGCAATATCAATGAGGTTTTCGCAAAAATCAACTCCTAACACAGAAAGTCCCATTTCTGTAAAAATTTTAGCATCTCTACCTGATCCACAGCCGATATCGATGATTTTAGCTTTAGGAGGGAGCAGACCGGCGAATTTCTGAATCGATTCCATCGGAGCTAAATCTGCAACATTGCGAGCGAATTCTTCTGCAGTAGCTTGATAACTTGCTTGTGTGGCTGTTTTATATGACATGATGATCCTCTTGTTAAAACTAAAACACGTTTGGTATAATCCCAATGTAAATGTCCAATACGATATTTTGATGGTCGCTTGCGCGTTCATCATAGACTTCGAAATCAGCAATATAATTGCGTTTACCGCCAAGATCTTTTGGTGTCATTTGCCAGATTTCTTGCCAGGGTTTTCGAATGACTTCGGGCATAGGACCTGGTCCATTTGTAAATTTTACGTAGGACTGTGCTGGAATGATAAGTGATTCCAGCCCTGTTGGTATCGTTGCTAGTGAAGAGACTTCTTCTCCAATAAAGTAGGTGTAATCACCTGTGTAGTCGCTTTCATACTCTGTATACACGCAATAAGTTGTTCCAGGATGCAAGCGGTGAAGAATTTCTTGGGCGATATTTTGATGAAAGTATTTCTGAATGCAGGGGAATATTTTGCCTTTTAGTGGGTCAGCTTCAGTTCTGTTGTTGGTTCTTATTTTGATTCCAACCAGTTTTTTTTCTTTTTGGTGCACGATTGTCTTATTCATTGTGTTCTCATTATAATTGAATTTTTTTGTTCATTCTAATTTATTGTGAACTTCATTTATTTCATTAATTAGGTAATTTGAATCGAAGTAGAGGATAACGATAATCATCAAATTTCCCTCTTTTTCTGTGGAAAGTTTATAACGAATGGTTACTGCCTGATCGTTTTCTGATATAAGTAGTTCTTCTACATGGATCGACCAAGTTCCTAGCCATTGTTTTCCGGAGTCGAGTTGAGCAGCAAAAAATTCTTTTCCCTCGAAAAGCAATTTCCCATTACGCACCTTTCTACATTTATCGGTACATAAAGGCAGTATTGCTTCTGATTGGTAATTGTTTTTAGGTTTTCCAATTTCGTTAAGGATTTCGATGTAATGATTGGCGGCTTCTGTTAAGGCTTCATTTTTTGACAACACTTTGTTTTCATTGTTTGGCCAACATTCTTCATAAGTAAAATCAAATTCATCTAAATAATCGAGTTTTTTTTCAATAGTAACGCGATTACGTTTTCCGTTTTTTGCTTGTGCATTGATTTCTTCCATTTCATCTTGAGTAAGTTCAAAATCATAAACAGCAAGATTTTCTGCCATATGCTGAGGATTTCTTGTTCCAGGAATAGGCAAAGCATGATGTTGAAGAACCCAGCGCAAAGCGATCTGAGCGGGTACTTTTCCATATTTTGATGCGAGGCGTGTAAGTACGGGATCATTAATTAGATTCCCTCTACCAATAGGACTATAGGCTTGCACCCCGATCTTGTGTTCATGGCAGAAAGCTAGCAGCTCCGGGTCATAAAATTGAGGGCTTATTTCGATCTGATTCCAGGAAATAGGGATTTCTAATTCTAAAATTTTTTTTAGGTGATTAACTGTAAAGTTGCTGACACCGATCTCACGGATCATTCCAGCCTTTCGAGCCTCCTCCATGGCTTGAAGAGTTTCTCTTATTGGAATTGAGCTATTTGGCCAATGAAGTAGGTAGATATCAATGTAGGGAGTATTTAATCTTTGGAGCGAGTCTTTAAGATCTTTTTTTAAATCAGCAGGTGATTGATTGGTAGGCCATACTTTTGAGATAATGGTTAATTCTTCTCGATTTTTGCTTCTAATTGCTTTCTCGATTGCTTCGAAATTATTGTAAAAAGTAGCCGTATCGAGGATTGTATAGCCCATGTCTAGCGCCTCCTCTACAGCTTTTGTGCATTCTTCTCCTTTATAAGGCCAAGTTCCATAGCCTATTGGAGGTAATGTGCTTGTATTTAGTGTTGTCATAAGTGCTAGAGATAACATGATATCCTCTTGTGACCTAGTTTATTACAGTTTGTGTAATTGACAAGCCTAGATCTAAACGTTATTTACGTAATGGGAGTCCAGAGGGTCTTCGACCGTACGTCCTATTAAAAGCCACAATTGCCCACAATCTCTACAACAACAGTTTTAATGCCTTACGATCATTCGTTCTGTTGCTGATCATGTGGAAAGCTGTCATTTATTGCTGTTAAGCGTCCCACCATTGTCCCATGATTCTCTCTCATTGAAACACCCACGCTCTTACAAAAATGACAGCACTCCACCAAAGATAGCAACAACTCGATTAAATGTTTAGAGAAATATTTTTTGGTAATTCTCCATACCGACTATAGACTACACGGCCATTGGGGTGTATCTTTTCAGGGTATTTTGTAACTATGATTTTCCAATTCACGTGTTATAACTACCGAGGGGATTTCTTTTCGTAACGTTCATAAACGCAATACCCGTGTTTAGGAATTGGCGTGGGGTATGGTATTACTTCTATAGTGCAACTCGTTTTGTATTCTGGAGAAGGGAAATCTGCGATGAATTCTGTGTCAGCAAGGCTAGCAAGTTCTTCTTCGTCTTCTGATAATGGATGATCATAATAAAAAATAATACCACAAATACCATCTTCAACCAAAACATACACTGCTCTTAAATTGGGAGTTACGTTTCCAAGTAAAGCCTTTTGGACCGAACAGAAAATGCTTACTAGCGATGTTGATGATTTCATTCATTAATTTTGATTGAGGGTTCATATCGTGAATAAACTAGAAGGTCCGTAACAGTAATTTTTGTTGGCATTTCTACGACTTCTATTTGACAATCAATCATTGCTGCAGGAAAGTCTGCTACGATTTCACTGGCGGCACATTCGGATAAGTCGATCTCTTCTTCAGAAGGAGATTTGGCATAGTATAAATGTAAGACAATCGTGTTTTCAACTAACGCCACAGATGCTTTTCTTAAATTAGGAGTAATTGCCCCACATAAACTGCCCATAGCTGAAATAAGTAAATTTTCATTAGATGTTTTCATAATGGCCTCTGCAACGTTTGGACATGCAGGTATAATATGAGCTCCTCCTTTGCCGTAATGAATAATTCCTTCGGTTGTTGGAAATTGAATTGTAGGATTTTGTTTTTGTATGTAGTATCCGATAAGTTCTTTAAAATCTACTCGTTCTCGATAAACAGGCGTGCTCTGACATTCATTATTAATGGATTTAAATCCCATAAAATGAAAAAGTCTTTGTTTTTTTTTACTTATATAAAGTTTCATGTCGGTGAAAAATTTGTAACATCGTTCAATGGCATCCAACAGAGCTTTTTGTATTGAAATGTAAAATTGATAAGGGTTCATATGTGTAAAATTTATTCCTTGGAAAAGATAAAAATAATGCTTCTAATCGACATAACGACTGGAATCTTCATGTCGGTAATAAACCCAACAACCTCTTAGTGGCATTTTTTTGGGGTAATCTAAACGAATAATTGGGGTTTCAAATTTTATTTCCACTCCTTCTTTTGTTCCCATGTTACAGAAATCGGCCATAATATCATCAAGAACACATTCACAAAGTTCATTATTTTCTTCGGAAATTTTACCATCACAATAAAAACATACGTAAATGAGGTTTTCTGAAGACTCTACGCAAACCGCTCGCAATTCAGGAAAGGAATTATATAATAACCCACGTTGGGCTGAAAGCCTTAAATTTACTATATCTATAATCATAAAACACCTTTATTATTCTGGGAATGCAGGAACAATATGTGCGCCATTTTTTGAGTAACGAATTTCGCCCCAAGTAGTCGGCGTTTTAATTCCAGTTTTTTCATTTATATGATAACCAATAAATTCTTTAAAGTCTACTCGTTCTCGATAATCAATGGTGCCAGGAAGGCGATTTCCTAGTGGGGTGCCTTTTCCTGCAAATTCCCTTACGAGTTTCTCTGGGGTTTTGTGTTCAAAAATACTTTTCCCTACTTCATAATTATGCTTTCCTGGAATGTGCTTATTTTGTCTATCCTGATGAATTTTTACATTTTTGAAAAATGCTTCCCTGTTGTCTGCATGCTTGATTGCAGATGTTGTGATGATCTGTTTATTTGTTTCTGATGTAGCTAACGCTTCTAGATTGCAAAGTCTATTGGTGTCTTTTAATTTTTTTACTGCCGATACAGATTTGACGACAGCTCCTCCAGCAAAAATGTCTACACCATATTTCCCGATGCAATACCCGATCGATTGTCCTTTTTCAGTGTCACTCAGGCTATCAAATTTCAGTGCTAATTCGTGTACTTCACTTGAAATTTCTTCTAATTTTTCTTGATCAATGCTTTTAATAGTGTCTACAATGGTCTGTCCTACCTCATAACACACATTAGAGAAATTGATTGTTGCCTCAACAGGATTCTGTGCAAATGTCCACAAACATTCTCCAAGTCCGTAGGCTGAATGACAAAGTGATGGAGCAAAATTAAGTGCGGCTTCTTTTCCACCTTCCATTAATCCAGTTAAGATGGCAGAACTGAATTCTGTGGAAACGTTAGATTTTATGTTTTTAATTTCTTTGGCTATCTCTGAAGCTAGATAATCATGGATTGCTTGATCGAAATTTCCCGTTTCAAAATAGGCGTTAGCACGCCCAAAATAGGCTTGTTTATTTTTGGGGTCTTTCTCAATAGCTTTTGTTAAGGCTTCTATAGCTTGGTGATAGCGTCCAACTTCTAAATAGGACTCTCCTTGTTTTTGATAAATTTCCGACTGCAATAAACTTTCCCGATGATAGCTCGTTTCAGCAAAAGCAATGAATGTACTTATTTTATTAAGAGAATCTTCATAATCGCCAGAAAGAAAATCGATGAGACCTCCGTTGTAAATAAGGGCAAGGTTATAGCTTTCATTGTGGGTACATTTGGATAAGATGTTTTTGTAAAGAGGAATAATTGCAGATGGTATTCCCTCAATAATGGCTAGAGCTGCTGCCATTTCTGCTTGGATGCGTGCAGTCTCTTCTTGGTATTTTTTGGACTCCTTCGGTAAAGGATAGAAGGATTTTGTTGATTTAAGGGCATCATTACCTACGTCTATTATGATTTTTTTAAATTTAGGGACCGCATTGAGATATTCACTTAGCATAGCAAGATCATGATCTGAATAATATCCAAGAGCACGATATAAATCCATATTTGTATATAAGAGGCAGGGACCTACTTTTCGAATTTTCATGACTTCTTTGACAAAGGTATGCCAAACGAGATCTTCTGGGCTTCGGGGGTGATTGGTATTGTCTTGTGAGGCATTAAGGCAAGAGCAGTGTGAAAAACAACCGCACCCTGGAATTCCTTTGTAAAAATAAACACTCTCTCCATCATCTTCTCCTGCGTATAGGCCCTGAAAAAGAGTGAGAAAGCAGATACCAAGTAAGAATAAATGTTTTTTTTGGAAAATTGAACCGCGCATATTCGTAATCCTTATAAAAGTCGTTCGTATTTTTGAAATTTTATTATAGACATAGATATTGAGCTGCAATACCTCACAAAATATAGCAACAAGCTGATTAAATGTTTAGCTAAAAGAGAGAAGATCAGCAATTTCCACTTTTAGTGAGAGTTGCTGTAAAATGATCATACATTTTGACAAAAACAGTCATTTTCACCTATCATATTGACAGGTACAGAGATATCGATTATCACTAAGGAGAGAGAGTGGGTAAGAAAATTCCATTTAAAATGCTGAACCAACCATTTACCTTAGAGGAAGCTGTTGCAAAGATACGTAATCTAGCAAAAAAATCTGAAAAAGTTTTTTTCTGTGCAAACACGCTGAAGATCGAGCGCATCAAAGAAAAGCCACACAACGGCAGATCTATGATGTTTTAAGGCATGGAGAGGGCGTTAATGGGCCTACGTTAGATAAACACGGCTGTTGGAGAATCAAATTAAAGTATTTCACTTGTGGAAGAAATGTCCAGGTGGTAGTGGTCTTTAACGATGAAGAATCAATAACTGTTGTAACAGTAATATAAAAACAGGGGTAATTATGAACAAAACCAAATATCAATACAAAGAATGTGGTTTGAGCAATGTTTATCTAGTAAATGGATTCAATATTATTGAAACTCCACTAGGAAAAGCAGTCTCTGTGCACGATGTTGATGGATTACATATAGCTATCGGTATGTTCCTTATATCAAATCGTAGAGATTTGTCGGGCGACGAGATTAGATTTTTAAGAAATGAAATGCTAATGTCTCAAAAAGTTCTTTCCGCATTATTGGGTATAAGTGAACAAGAACTTCGTCGATGGGAAACGGGGAAAATAAAAATTCCTAAACCGCCTGAATCACTTTTAAGGCTTCTTTATCGAAGTCGCGTTAATGATCCTAGTGGAGAGATTGAAAAAATCCTAAGAGAGATATCTAGATTAGAGGGGGAAGAAAGCGAAAATCAACTGGTCTTTAAGGACACAAAAAAGGGATGGCAGGCTGCTGCTTGAGTGTGTTGCAACTTTGGTAATTTGTTGCTTGGTTATAAAACAAGAGTTCAGTTGTTAAAATGATTAAAGAAGAGTTTAATAATGTCCGATATGAAGTATCTCCCCTCACCCGAACAAGTTCAAGCAGGGATAGCAGTAGCTAATTTTCTGTTAACTGTAACAGTGGCACTATCCGGTTGGTTTTATTTTTGGCCTCGATTTATTAAACAAAAACGTATAGAAAATATGAATCAAAACTCATGGCAAGTTTTAAAACTAATAGATACAGCGGAGGAAGCTTGTGTCTCTTTATTTTGTGCCTTTAACTTGAGAAAAACCGATGAAGAACAATATTATTTGCAGAAAAAAGCTGTGGCATCGCTTAAAAACCTCTATACAGGATTGTTGGTGTTACAAAAAACAACTTTTGAGATAGTGAATTTTTTGGAAGAAATTAATGGAGTGCTTCAAGCTCATAGGATTAGGACTGCTGCTATAAAAGATAATCAGCAATGTTCTTGCTTGACTCTGACTACGATGGAACTGCTTAAAAATTTGAACTTAATTGAAAATCTAAAACAAGGTCCATGCGCGAGTAAACAACCTAATTTAGTTAGATTTGAAAAATTGAGAACTTTGGTTGCTTCTGTTGCAGGTCTCTATCAAAGAGACCTTTAGTGCTTGTTTTTTTTTTCGTGCGTAATGTTCTAATTTTCTAAAACATATTGTATTTAAGACGTCATAAATCTGACAATTGGAGCGTTTAGGTTTCTTACTTAATACAAACATACCAGTTGTATATCATTGGGGCAAACACCTTTTCCTAAATCAGTTATTAGACCATTATCAAAAATAAATCCATGAATGAAGAAACCTGTCACTCCAGTAATTGTAAACTCTATAAAACCTACTACTTGTGAATAATTATTTATGGATTCTAAAGATCGGTTGTGCATGCGTAAAGACCTTTGTCCTCCATACTCTCTTAATTTTTTCTTGTATTTTTCGTTGTAGAAATCATAACAGTTAATATGAGAAGTGTTGTACAATACCTTGGTTCGATTGCTATTAATGTCAACTGATGATACAGCACTAGAATTAAAAATTATTCTATTTTCTGTGTTTATTGAATTTGCTATAGGATTACTACTGACATTTAGCAATATTATTTTTTCTGAAATAGGATTCCAACTGATGAGTTGATTGCACATGCTTAATTTTTATTGAGAGGAAGAGTCATTTTTAAAGAGTCGTGTTGAGGGTGTCAGAATGCTAGGCTTGATCCCAATCCCTGCTCATATCCAAGCTCGACGGGACAGATCAAGTACAACCATTGATTTCCGGCAGAGCCAAGCTCAGATTACGTAAATGTTATCAAAAGCATAACTTTCATGTAAAATAAACGAATATATTGCATAAATGTTATGTTTTTGATAACATATGAATATGGATAAAGAAAGCAAGCTTCTACAGATAGCCGAGCGTCAACAGGGATATTTTACGAGCCGACAAGCAGAAGAATGTGGCTTTTTGCGCGCGAATTTTCAACGCAAATTGCGCGCTGGAAAGTGGTGCAAAGAAAATATTAGAGGTGTTTACAGACTTTCATATTATCCTGTCACCTCACGCCCGGAGCTTGCACTCTGGACCTTATGGAGCATGGACAAGCAGGGTAACCCACAAGGCATTTGGTCACATGAAACTGCACTTGAAATTCATGGAATTAGCGATGTTGCCTCTCCTAAACTTCACATGTCGGTGCTTAAAAATTTCAGAAAGAACACCAAAATCCCAAAGAATCTTTGTTTGCACTTTGTAAACGAAATTCCACAAGCCGAAATAGAGAACCGACAAGGGTACCGCGTCACTACCCCGCTAAGAACGCTAGCTGATATAATTCAGAAAGGTACAACTCAAAATGAGCAAATTGAACAAGCAATTCTTGATCTTACAATTCAAAAATCGTTAATTAAGGGGCTTGCAACTATTCAGGAGATGGAACACCTTCTGACTTTCACTGAGTCTCAGGAAATACGTGAAATCATTGCTACGGCAATCGATGATGTCTGGACACAAGCCAATGACAAACTTGCAAATTTTGGAAGAATCGTTGAACCTTATACAATTGGACTTTCTTTAGGAGAGCAAGGATTCGGAACAGCGGTGCTGTGTCGACATAAATCGCAATACTTTTTACTGACTGCAGGACATATAGGTAGAGCATTGCGCCGAGCAAAGATAGTGAGTTTGTTATTGCGGTTTGATAATTTACGAAGAGAATATCCCGCTCTTTCACCCAAAAATTTTACTGTATTAGAATGGGACCTAGCTCTTGATGCGAGGACATTGGGCGATGTTTATACAAATAATCCAAAAGATTTGGCTATCGTCCTTCCTACACAAGAGATCATTGATATGCTGAAAATCTATAAAGATTTCTATAAAATATCAGAAGAGTCGGTGAGTTTTTCTCTACAGGACGCTTTAATCTCTTTAGGAGGTATCGAGCCCCTCTTTTCAGATGACCGCAAGATATGCCAATTGCATGTTGGCCCCTACGCCTTTGTTGCTTCAAACTACAGACAATTGCCTGATAGAGACTACATCACATGTCCTGTCAGCAATCATACATATGAAATTAGAAATTCGCGAAGAAAGGCTATAACATCCTTTGAAGGACTAAGCGGCAGTGGACTTTGGAAATTTGTCAACGACACCCCTTATCTGGTTGGGATAGCATTTGCTCAAGATACTACTGGATACGATCCTTCTTCAGGATTAAGAAATGTTTATTTTCATGGTCCGCATTCCATTCTCTCTATAATCTCAACTTACGGACAAACTCATGAGCTTAAATCTTAGAAACGCGGCAGAATTTCGCAAGCAATTGGAGGCAAACCTTCAAACGCGCTCCGTTAATACAGGTGAAAACATTCACCGTCTTCGTCGCAAAGTAGCATTCGATCGTCTTTTGGCTAGGATTATCACACAAGAACCATCCTCTTTCTTCTTAAAGGGCGGGTATGCAATGGAATTACGCATCACACAAGCCCGTGCCACAAAAGATCTTGATTTAACTTGCTTCAAACGTGTGAGCAATGCCAAAGAGCCTATGAGCGATTGGATTTTACAAGAACTGCAAATACTTGCCAGGGTCAATTTAAATGATCATTTTATCTATCAAATCGGCCAACCTCAAACGGATATTGAAAATGCTCCCTATGGGGGTTCAAGACACAATGTCACTGTAATTATAAATAGTAGGCCATTTGTAGACTTTCATCTCGATGTGGGGGGCGATTTTCTCATTAACGAAGTGGAAAAGATCGCCGGAGAAAATTGGTTAGGATTTTGCGGCATTAACGCTCCTATCATCCCCATGATATCACTAGAGCAACAATTCGCTGAAAAATTGCACTCCTATACCCTGCCTCGGGATAGAATCAACACTCGCGCAAAGGACCTGATCGATCTGATTTTGCTATTAAGACCAGAAAATAAACAACTCCAAGTCTTTAAACAGACTTTGCAGAGAGTTTTTAAGGCACGTAATACACACCCTTTACCAACAGTATTGCCAGAACCGCCGGAAAGCTGGCAAAAAGCTTTTACAGAAATGGCTAGTGAATGCGGTATCACACTAAGTTTAAGCGATAGTTTCAGAAAAGTGTCTGCATTTTATTTTGAACTATGCTAGATGGAAAGAGGCATTAGGAGAAATATGAAATGCAAATCATACGAGCAACAGAGTTAAAAAATTATTCACTTACGTCAGGATTGGAGCATGCACTTCAAAAAGTGCCTTTTCAAGATGAAGTATTTTTTGCAGTCCGAGAAGGCGAGGTTAGTGGCATTGGTGTGCGTTGGATTAATAGTTTTCATCCAACAGCGAAATACGTGCGTTTAATAGGGGATTTTCCAGTAGCCTATTTAACACACCACATCGTACCACAGGATAAAGTCATTTATGCGTGTTGGGAAGACGATCAAGTGATTCCAGTACTTATAGAGGAAGGATTTCAGTTATTTCGTAAAACATATATGAAGATATTCTCGATTAAATGTCTGCTCACACAATTGGAACATGTAGATGTGCCATCGTACGTTCAATCACTTCAAGAGGTGCTGAATGAAGAGCCAGAAATTTTTTTTACTATATTAAAAATTAATTATGAAGCAACGCATTTAGCCAATCCAGTAGTTGCACTAACTTGGAAGGAGTGGCAGGGACATTTATTAATAGATTCGCCTGATTTAACGCTTAGTGCGATTAGCAAAGGGGGTTATATTTTATTGCATTCGATTTCTACTACTGATTATGAAATTGGTTGGCTCGGCGGCACAGATTTACAATCACTATTAAAATGGCAGCTAACTAAGCTACAACAACAAGGTGTAAAAAGAATCCGAATTGAAGCGGATACAACCGATTGGTATGCGATGGCACTCTTTTCATTCTTTAATTTTGATAAAATTAAAGCATGGCATGCCTATATGAAAAGGGTATGATTGTTAAAAATGGGGTCAGGTCTGACATTCTTTTATGAAGTGTAAGATATCCTAAAATATTTGTGGCGGTTAGAATGTCAGGTCTGACCCCGGTCCTATTTGGAGAAGCCAACCTTCAAGGTGCTCAAACAAGGCGCTCAAAGCTACGAAGAATCTATCAAACAAGCTAAGAAGGCTTCTCCCTATCTTTGACCCCAATCCTTACTTTAAACAGTGATTTTTTTTCCACGAATCAATTAGTGCCTTTCCTTCCTCTGTAAGCAAATAGTCTTTTGGGGGAAAATTGATTATATTCGCATACTTCCGATCGAGAGGTTTTAATAAACCGTCTTTAACGAGGAATAAAACATCCAAGTCTCTTTCCCATAAGACAATTTGGGATTCATTTGGGTTGTCAAAAAAATGTTGCAAAATTCGGCGTTCAAAATCTCCATACCGTTGATTAAGAACAGCAAGGTTATTTTTATAAGTCAGCATGGATATTTTGTCGATTTTTTTATCTTTATCATAAAGGTCATGACAATTGGGGCAAAGGGCTATTAAGTTTTCGAAAGAATTATCAGAGGATTCTGCCCATGGGATAATGTGTGCGATTTCGATACGTGTATATTTACAGATTGCACAACGATGACCTGCTTCAATCAGTACTTTTCTTTCTATTTCTTTTGGAATGCTTGGGCGATTGATCATGGTTATCTCTTGACTATTTGGTTTTTAATTTATAATTCTTTAAATGCTGCTATACTGTAACAGAGTTTGGTTTGATTTGAATTTAATGGAGGGTAAATAGACGTAAGTAAATTTAATTTTTTCCTAATTAACAAGCTTAGATCTAAAAGTTATTTACGTAATGGGAGTCCAGAGGGTCTTCGACCCTTTGGCAGGGATTTTTAAGGGACGGAGTCCCTTAAATGGGGGCGGTTGGACTCGAACCAACGGAGACGTGAGTCGAGGGATTTACAGTCCCTTGCAATTGCCACTATGCGACACCCCCTAGCGAAGGGACAAGATTGCTGGCAGTAGGAATTGAACCCACAACCGTCCGATTACAAGTCGGGTGCTCTACCAATTGAGCTATGCCAGCAGATGAGCATTGTTTATAGCAAAAATGGTGTTTTTCGCACAAGAGCATTTTTGTTTTTCTGTGTTTTTTTATGAAAAAGCCTTTTTAAATGTATTTGGGAGTGTTTTTTTATTGTTGACAGTGGTGTGTTTTTTTGGTAGACTACATCGTATTATGAATACGATAGTTGAAGTTCCAATAGCTCGGCCTCCATGGACGGGGATAGGCAAGCGTTTAGAAAGTCAGGTTCGCAAGGCATTGTTTGATTTTCAAATGCTCGATGGCGTTGCTAAGCTTGGGGTGGCTCTTAGTGGAGGCAAAGACAGCTTAGCGCTTCTTTTTATGCTAAAAGCAATTTCTGGCAGGGGAGTTCCTCCTTTCGAGCTCTATGCTTTGCATGTCGGAGGAGCTTTCTCTTGTGGTGCTGGAATCACTACCGGTTATTTGCAGCGCGTGTGCGATCAGCTCGAGGTACCCCTTATCGTTCGCGAATCGACTCAAAAGTTGGAGACATTGGAGTGCTACAGCTGCTCAAGAGAGCGGCGTCGCTTGCTTTTTGATGCTGCGAAGAGCGTTGGTGTAGAGACGATTGCTTTTGGTCATCATCGCGATGATAGTGTCCAAACTCTTTTGATGAATTTGTTGCATAAAGCTGAATTTGCTGCTAATCTCCCTAAGGTGCCGATGGTGCATTTTGGGGTGACGATCATTCGTCCGCTTATCTACGTTCCGGAAAAGGAGATCGTAGCTTTTGCTGAACATTATGGTTTTAAGCGTATTATGTGTCGTTGTCCTGTTGGTCAGAATTCGATGCGTCGCCAGGTGAGTAAGCTGTTGGAAGAAATGGAGTTATTATTCCCTAATGCTCGGGAGAATATTGCGCAGGCTGGTTTAATGTATGGTTCCGACAAAGCTCTTAGCCCTTAACCCTCAATTAGGAGAGATGAATGAAAGATTCTTTATCAGGTGAACATGAAAGTCGAGTAAACATTCAAGGGGTGGAGATTGCGTTGGGATTTCCGGATAAGTTTGATTTTTCATGGATAGGACAGCGAGATGTGTTAGAGCAGTTGCTTGCCGCTTGGCTTGTGGTTGATGATGCGGATATTCCTTTGAATCCGAGGCTTGTGGGTAAGCCTGGAGTTGGAAAGACAACATTGGCTTATGCTGCGGCAAAACAGTTGAATAAAGATGTCTATATTTTTCAGTGTACGATGGATACTCGTCCTGAGGATTTATTGATTACTCCTGTGATTGATAAGTCGGGAGGGATTAGATATGTCGCTTCTGCATTGGTGACAGCGATGATTCGTGGCGGCGTGTGCATTTTGGATGAGGCCAATCGGATGAGTGAAAAATCTTGGGCATCGCTTGCTCCTCTTCTCGACACACGACGTTATATCGAATCGATTGTCGCTGGATTGAAGGTTTCGGCGAGTCCCGATTTTCGCATTTGTGTGACGATGAATGATGATGCATCGACATTTGAAATCCCAGAATACATCCATAGCCGCTTACAACCTCAAATTTATCTCGATTTCCCTGAAGCTGATGAGGAACGGCGTATTTTACATGAGAATCTTCCTTTTCTCGATGGTTATATTTTGGATTATGTGGTGAATTTTCTTCAGCGTGCTCATGCTGGCAATGAGAATTACACAGTACGCGACGGGATTAATATTGCGCGGTATGCTGCTAAGAGGATTAAGAGTTTTAATGGCAATGAGAGCAATAGCAGCAGTCTATTGCAACAGGCTATTGTCATGACATTAGGTGATGAAGCTCTTACCTATGTGATATGATGCAGGCAGATAAGCAGGAACCATTTTATATCCATAAAGGGAATGTGTGGGCTGTTCCTATTCTTCATTATAATATGGAAATGGCAGCTCAAGTACGTCTGGCTTTTGATGCATTGAAACCCGATTGTGTTGCTGTGGAGCTTCCTGAGACTATGCAGCTTCAGTTTCTTCATGGAGCTTCTCGTCTTCCAGACATCAGTGTTGTCGTCAGTGGTGTGAGGGATGGTTCATCACTTTATTATATGTGTGAACCATGCGATGCTAGCTTTGAAGCTTTGAGATCGGCATTGGAAATGCAGATCCCCGCGTGGTGTATCGATTTAGATGTGGAGCGTTATCCCGATTTTCATGATGACTTGCCCGATCCTTATGCAGTCCAGCGTATTGGGTTGAAAAACTATTATGGGGCCTGTAAAAGGTTTGTGAAGAGTTCCATCGATCACGAGCGAGAGCTGTATATGGCTAAGCGTTTGAAAGAGCTATCTCTTTCTTATGATCGCATTCTCTTTGTTGGTGGAATGGCCCATATCGATAGTGTCCTTGCTTTAGTTGATTGTTCTTCTTTTCCTCCATTCAAGCATGCATTGAGAAATCACATTCAACTTTGTACTTTAAGTGAGTCTTCGTGTCGGGATGTGATGGCTGAATGCGGATGGGTGTCGCATCAGTATGAAATCGCTCGTGGTGAATCTTTGCGTGATGGGATTCTTCCTGATAGACAAAAAATCATCTATGGACTCTTTAAAAAGGCGGCAGAGAAGTATATCGAGGAAACTGGGAATTCTTTTCCTGGTTATCATATGCGCAATTTAATGAAATTTGTGCGCAATTACGCTTTGGTTCGCGGTCGTTTGATGCCCGACTTATTTCAGCTTCTGAGCGCTGCAAAAGGATGTGTCGATCATAACTATGCCTATGAGGCGTGGGCTCTTGCTACGGAATATCCTTTGCGTCGCAATATCGATTCTCTTCCGGAACTTAATTTGTCCGTCGGCGATATCTGGAAGCATAGTAAAGTCATTCGCTTTCACCTTAAAGGAAAAAATCCTAAAAGCATCCTCACCCAACATCGACATAAAGATAGGGCAGAGAAACGCTTTAAACCTCCGAGTCCATTTAGTATTTGTTCCTATCCTCCTGAGGATGTTATTATTGAGCGTTTTGGAGATTTTCTTAAGAAAAAAGGAACTCAGCTGCTGTCGGACGAATCTTCGAGGACAATCCCTTTTACTACTAGCATTGAGGAAGGGATTGATACACGGGAAACGATTCGTCATTGGCATGATAAAAAACTTTATGTAAAGGCTAAAGGGAAACCTCCTGGTGGAGTCGGTTCTGTCGTGATGATTTTTGATGAAGATGAGATTGAAGAAAAAGGGGCTTTATCGAGCAAATATTCCTGGAATACCACATGGATAGGAGAGCACAACCAGGAGTCTGATATGGCATTTTATGCTACTCCGCTTCAGGATAATGTCGTTGGACCGGGGATTAGCCGATGTGAGTATGGAGGATTTATGATGTCATATCCTCCGAGACGCATGTATGACGTCTGGAATGATCCCGACTATTTTGAGTGCCGTTCGAGAAGTGAAGTGTTATTGATGGCTGCGATTGACTATTCGATTTATCCTTTGATCACTTATGTGGCCAATAAGCCACCGCGGACGGCGTTGAAAGGTTACGCTCGTCGTTTTGGTAAAAAAATTGTTTATCTTCCCATCGGCCAGCTCTCTCCTGTGACGTTAAATAAATTACGCGTTTTTCATGTTCTTGGAAACCAGGGATTGCGCGATATTGCTGGGGAATATATTTTTTAGCTCGATCAAAAAGTATAATTTCCGTTATAACAAAGGAATAGTATAAAGAGAAAATATGCATGCAAGTACACAGTTACCAGAACAGCCATTAAGATGGTTAAGGCAGATTCCTGAGGATCTTTTTCGTTTGGATGAAAAACCTCTGATGGGGTCGCCACCTCCATTCTCTTGGGATGAGTTTAGCAATCTTATTGCGCAACATTTTGAGCTTCAGGAATTTGTTATTCAGCCAAGCGAGTGGCAATGGCGTTCTAAAGAGGAACTTCTTTCTGGACTTGGCACTGGAGTTCGGGGGATTGCTTTAGATGTCGTTCCATTGAGTGGATCTCTTTGGTGGGCGATGCCAGAAGAACAGATTGCAGTTCTTGTTGGGCTTTTATTGACAAAAGATTCATCTCACTCAGCAGGCAGTATCGAAGCTGATTTCTTGTCTACTTTTTATCGTTTTCTTGCAGTTGAAACTGTGCATGCGTTTGAGCAAATAAATCCGAGCAAAGAACTTTCAGTTGCTTTGAGTGATAAAGAGACGCTTCCCGATACGGCATCTCTTTGTATGGATCTTTCGATTAAGATTGGCGAGACCCTTCTTTATGGTCGAATTTTTCTTTCACCTGAGTTTAGAAGATCGTGGGCTCAGTATCATAAAAATACCTCAGGAGTTTCTGATAGTCCAATGCTGGATTCTCTTGAAACAACCGTTCACCTTGAAGTCGGGCATTTAGCTCTTTCGACTAATGAATTAAAAAAAATCGTGCCAGGGGATTTTGTTGTTCTCAACGACTGTTCTTTGTCCGCAGGTGAAGGAAAAGAACGGGTGATGCTAACGATTGCCGGCACTCCATTTTTTCGTGCTAGAATTAAGCATGGAAGTTTAAAAATTCTTGAACATCCCTTGTACTATGAGGTTAATACAACCATGGATAACTCTTCGAATGAAAATAAAGAAAATAATCAGGATGAAATTACCGATTTTGATTTAGATAATTTTGATAGCGGAATATTGAATGCGGGAGAGGCCGAGACTCCTTCGGTGAATGATTCAGAGCAAGATGTAGGGAATGGTGAGGGGGAAGGAGAAGAATCATTAAATACAGAAGTCAACGAAGAAAACAATCGTCCAAAGACGTTAGAAGATATCCCTCTTCCCGTTGTCGTTGAAATTGGGCGCATTCAGATGTCTATTAGACAACTCTTAGAATTACAGCCAGGAAATATGCTGGATATCAACATTCACCCGGAGTCGGGTATTGATTTGGTTGTTCATGGTAAAAAGATCGCTCATGGCGAACTGTTGCAAATTGGCGATTCTTTAGGTGTGAGAATTCTCGAAATTTTGTAATCTAATATGTTCGATGATCTTTTTCATAAGCAGCCGACTCTTCATGGGGCTCCGCACTCTTATTCTACCCAGACCAACGTTCCAATTCCTCAGTTGATTGGCCCTTATAAAATAGAAAGGCTTCTTGCTGTTGGGGGGATGAGTATTCTTTATTTAGGTGTTCGCCCAGATACTGAGGAATCGACTGCAATTAAGGTGCTTTCTAGTCATTTTCTTTCTAACCCCGAAGTTATGCAACGTTTTCTGAATGAGGCGGAGATTATTGCGACGACAAATCACCCCAATATTGTGAGGCTTTATGGGCATGGAGAGTGGAAGGGGGGATTATACATTGCTATGGAGTTTGTTCGGGGGATTTCTATTCGAGAAATGTTGCTAGAGACTCCTATATCGCTTAAAGAGGCATTGAGGATCGTTCTCGATGTCGCGTATGCTCTTTGTCATCTTCATACTCATGGTGTGATCCATCGTGACCTTAAACCGGAAAATATTTTAATTACCGATGAAGGGCACATCAAGGTGATCGATTTTGGCATCGCTCAGCTACTTACAGAAGAGGAGTCTGCACAGTCTCCTAAACAGCAGCGATTGATTGGCACACCAATCTATATGAGTCCTGAACAGAGGGAAGATCCTGAATCAGTTTCTTATCCATCTGATATTTATTCTCTTGGGATTATTATGTACGAGCTCGTATTAGGAAAGTTGTCTCAAGGGCATGTGAACCTCTCTTTGGTGCCGAAGGGATTGCAGAAGATTTTGAATAAGGCGCTACAACTTAACCCGAATGATCGTTATCAAGATGTTGTCGATTTTATTACAGATGTGTTGAACTATCTTAACTCAAGTCTTTTTCAAAAAGAAAAATCGTTTGGAGATCAGCTGGCAGATCTTTTAAAGGATTTGCGTAGTGCTCAAGGGATGCTTTCTCCAAAACTCTTGCCGACTTGGAAGGGGATTGAGATAGGTCTTAAGGTCCATAAAGGCTTTAGTTTTTATGGAAATTTTTATGATTTTTTCTCTTTTCCCGGTTCTGGCTATGGAATAATTACTGTTGAATCAGGGATGAAAGGAGGGGGAGGGATTATTTATACGGCTCTTCTTGAAGGGATGGTTCGCTCTTTATGGGCTTCTACGCTTCATCCTGTTGAACTAGTGGAAAAATTAAATAAATTGATTATGAATCAGAATACGGGCCAGATATTTGCATTGAATTATCTCATTGTACTGCCCGAAGAAAATTTACTGCGTCATATCAGCTGTGGTTATGGGGATTTAGTTAAAGTTGATTTCAGCAATCAGACAGCTGATAGGGTAAATAGAGAAAATCCATTTATAGGGACCTCTAAGGAAACTGTTTTTCAAGAAATTGTTCTTCCTTGGGAAAAAGGGGATTTCTTTGTGTTGTCTTCCTGTGGTCCGAAAGATGTACAAACAGGTTCTGTTGGGGCCGCCGGATCAGATGCATTTTTCACTCAGATCATAAAGAAAAAAGGAGTTGTGCCTCCACAGGGTTTTGCGGAAGCAGCACTGCATAAAGCCAGCATCGCCCTTTTCGAGTCGTTTCAAGAACGGACAATTTCGTTCATTGGTGTTAAGCGATAAATTCCCTGTTATGACTAATTTTTGGTGGGACGTTGTCAGTGATGCATTCTTTGTCGAAAACCACTTTATCAATTGTTGGATCGGATGGGCAGTTGAACATAAGTTCACGCATGACGGTTTCAAGGATCATGCGTAGGGCGCGAGCGCCCGTGCCGGCATCAATGGCTCTTTTAGCGATTGCATTTAGGGCCTCATCGGTGAAATCTAGCTGGATATTTTCCATTTGGAATAGTGCTTTGTATTGTTTAATCACAGCATTTTTCGGTTGAGTTAAGATGGTGGCAAGATCTTTTTCTGTCAGTTCATAAAAGTTGGCGATGCTATTAAAACGTCCGACGAATTCCGGGATCATTCCAAACTGAATAAAATCTTCAGGTTCTGCTTTGGCAAGAAGCTCCCCTTTTTGTTGGGCGTTAAATTGTTCCTTATCTTTTGTGTTGAATCCAATGGTACTTTTACCTAAGCGTTTAGCAACGATTTTATCTAAATTGACGAATGCTCCCCCGACGATAAAAAGAATATTTTCTGTGTTGACTTTGATGTATTCTTGGTTTGGATGCTTGCGTCCTCCTTTGGGCGGCACGTTAGCAACTGTTCCTTCGACGATTTTTAATAACGCTTGTTGGACACCCTCACCAGAAACATCTCTAGTGATCGAGACATTAGCCGTTGTTCGGCCGATTTTGTCGATTTCATCGATGTAAATAATTCCCAGTTCAGCTTTAGCCACGTCGTTATTAGCCGCTTGGAGAAGGCGAAGGATGATGTTTTCGACATCTTCGCCGACATAACCAGCCTCAGTGAGCGTTGTGGCATCTGCGATAGCAAAAGGGACATCGAGGATTTCTGCTAGAGTCTTGGCGATTAGAGTCTTTCCAGATCCAGTCGGTCCATAGAGAAGCACATTGGATTTACTAAGCTCCACCAATGGATTCGTCTCTTTCGATTGAATCCGTTTGTAGTGGTTATAAACAGCTACTGAGATTGCTTTCTTTGCGTTTTCCTGTCCAATGATGTATTCATCTAGACGTTCTTTAATTTCTTTTGGCTTGAGGATTTTAAAGTTGTGTGGGGAGCTAACAGGTTTTTTTTCTAAGATTCCCGAACAGATCCGTATGCATTTATCGCAGATAAAGACTTTAGGTCCGGAGACAAGTTTTTCTACTTCAGCTTCCTCTCTGCCGCAAAAGGAGCAAGAGATCGGTGTGGATTCTGGTGGTGGGGCTTTTTTGGACATAAGACCTCGTTGGGAAATTTTACATACATGTCATGCGAACAAGTGCCAGCATAGAACAGTTGCGTAATTTTTGCAATAAATTTTCCTTGCATTTATCCGCGTCACGTGATTATACTGATGGATTGTTTCATTTTTTTTATAACCCCCTCCTAAATTGGGGAGTAAAAGGAATAAATTACACGTGTGTAGTTTCTTTCCTTTAGCTCCTTTGGAGGCTTTAACAATTTGAGGTTTTTTATATGACAGCAGAAACTAAACCGGCGGAGTTCGGTAAGTTGCGGTCCTTCTTTTGGCCCGTCTATAGCTATGAGCTTAAAAAGCTTTTACCTATGTTTTTAATGTTCTTGTGCATTTCTTTCAACTATACGATCTTGCGCGATACTAAGGATACGTTGATTGTGACTTCATCAGGTGCGGAAACGATTCCTTTCTTAAAGTTTTGGGGCGTTCTTCCTTCAGCTGTCGTTTTTATGTTGGTTTATGCAAAGCTAAGTAACGTTCTATCGAAGGAAAATCTTTTTTACGTCACGCTTTTACCATTCCTCATTTTCTTCGGTTTATTTGCTGTTTTTCTATACCCTAATCGCGAAATGTTGCATCCCAATGCTTCAGCTGACTTTATTCAGTCCTACTTGCCCGTTGGTTTAAGTGGTCTTGTCGCTTGCTACCGCAACTGGACATACTCTCTTTTTTACATTCTTGCTGAACTATGGGGAAGTGCAGTTCTTTCGCTGATGTTCTGGGGCTTTGCTAATGAAATCTCTCGTGTGACTGAAGCAAAACGTTTTTATACCCTTCTCGGTTTGGGTGCCAACGTAGCATTGCTCTTTTCTGGTCAGGCAATTGTTTATTTCTCTGACATTCGCAAACATTTGCCAGCCAATGTAGATGCTTGGCAGATTTCTCTTAATTACTTGATGGGAATGGTTGTTGTTGCGGGAGTCGTGATTGTTGCTATTTACTGGTGGATGAATCGTTATGTTCTTGTTGACAAACGTTTTTATGATCCTTCGGAAGAGAAAAAAGGGAAGAAATCGAAACCCAAGATGGGAGTATTCGAGAGCTTTGCCTACTTAGCGAAGTCAAAATACATTCTTTCAATCGCGATCATCGTGATTGCTTACGGTATTTGCATTAACCTCGTAGAAGTCACCTGGAAAGGACAACTTAAGCTTCAATATCCAAATCCGAACGATTATAGCGCATTTATGGGGAACTTCTCCTTCTGGACAGGAATGATTACCATCATGATGATGTTTATCGGTGGATGGTTGATCCGTAAGAAAGGATGGGGTTTTGCAGCGATGGCAACACCAGCTGTTCTGTTGATAACGGGAATTGGTTTCTTTGCCTTTGTTATTTTTAGAGATGACCTCGGTGGATTTATTTCGATGCTTGGCACCACACCATTAATGCTTGCTGTGATTTTTGGGATGGCTCAAAACATCATGAGTAAGTCGACAAAGTATTCGTTGTTTGATCCGACAAAAGAAATGAGCTATATCCCCCTTGACCAAGAACAGAAGGTTAAAGGTAAAGCTGCAATCGACGTTGTGGGAGCCCGTCTTGGTAAATCTGGCGGTTCTCTTATCCAACAAGGTCTGTTGGTTATTTTTGGAACAATCGCAGGAATTACTCCATACGTAGCGGTTATTTTGATGGGATTCATCGTTGCATGGATGTTTGCCGTACGTTCATTGAATCGTCAATTCCTTGCATTGACATCAGGCGATGCTACAGCAAAACCAGCTGCTTCAACTGTTAAAGCTTAAGGTGTAAACGACAAAGACTCCACAGTCTTTGTTGTTTTCTTTTAAGACTGTTCTAAAGGTCATGGTAGAAATACCATGGCCTTTTTTTATTTTAAGAAACCAGTTAGTGTTTTTTTAATGCATTTTAATGTAAATTTATATAAAATGTGTTTTTTAGTTTGTTTTGTTAAATAGTTT
>Ga0207113_1103_pt1 | contig 25030 bp, 27 predicted proteins | sample Alteio_BWMinHeat_69_FD_153559 | JGI IMG/M metagenome (GOLD analysis project Ga0207113, IMG submission 153559) | Enriched cells from forest soil in Barre Woods Harvard Forest LTER site, Petersham, Massachusetts, United States -... | ecosystem: Environmental > Terrestrial > Soil > Temperate forest >... | reverse complement strand
GGTAGCTAAGGAATGAGCCAAGAAAAAAAAGATAGACCAACTAATTTTTCTGATCGCAAGCGATTGCTTTCTCTTTCTTTGGGCATCTCTTTGCTTTTTTCTATTCTAATCGCTCAGTTTTATCAGATTCAAATTTTTGATGGAGAAAAATGGTCTAAACAAGCTGATAAACAACACTACTTCGTTGTAAAAGAACCTTTTATGCGCGGGACCTTTGTTTCTAACACCGCCATCAAAAAAGGACATCCAGAAGCCCATCAAAGTTTTGTCATTGACGTGCAGAAATTTCATCTTTATGCAGATCCTAAGGCGATCCCTCCAGAATCGCGCAATGACGTTATCAATATGTTAAGCTCGGCTCTTGAGCTCGATTCCAAAGCGCAGAAAGCTCTTTTAAAAGACCTGGAACGCAATACTAGAAGTCGAAGACTACATATGTGGTTGGACCAGGAAAGCCGCGATCTCATTTTAACTTCTTGGCTGCCCTACGCAAAGCGACATAAAATTCCGCGGAATGCCCTATTTTTTGTGAACGATTATCAACGTTCTTATCCATTTGGAAAGCTTCTAGGGCAGGTGCTGCATACCATTCAGGATGTTAAAGATGAAAAGACAAATCAAGCGCAGCCAACAGGGGGGTTAGAGCTCTACTTTAATCAATATCTTAAAGGAAAACAAGGAAAACGACGTTTAATGCGTTCTCCTCGCAACGCATTAGAAACAGGGGAGGTCATCGCTTTCCCTCAGCATGGAGCCACCATCCATCTCACCATTAACCATTGCCTTCAAGCGATTGCTGAAGAGGAAATTGCGAAAGGAGTAAAGAAAAGCAAAGCGAAGAGTGGATGGGCAGTGATGATGGATCCCTATACGGGGGAAATCTTAGCGCTTGCACAGTATCCATTTTTCTTTCCAGGGGACTATCAGCACTATTTTAATGATCCAGAATTAATCGAAAACACAAAGGTTAAAGCAATCACAGACGCAAATGAACCGGGTTCAATCATGAAGCCGATTACTATTGCTATTGCTTTAAAAGCCAATGATGAAATGGCAAAACGGAACCTTCCGCCAATTTTTGATCCGGAAGCGAAAGTTTCAACGTCAAATTCAAAATTTGCGGGTAGAAGTAAACCACTAAAAGATACGAGCTTCCATAAATACCTTAATATGCACATGGCCATACAAAAGTCTTCTAATATTTATGTGGCGCGCCTAGCAGAAAAAATTGTGCAACAACTGGGTGCAGAGTGGTACCGAAAGACCCTTCAAGAAGATTTTGGCTTTGGATTAAAAACGGGAATTGAGTTACCAGCAGAGAGTGTTGGAGTTCTACCAATGCCTGGAAAAAAGCATGCAAACGGATCTTTAGAGTGGTCTAAAATCACCCCTTGCATCCTGGCAATGGGACATAATATTCAAACGACAAGCATACAAATTTTAAGAGCTCATGCAGTGTTTGCTAATGGTGGTTACTTGGTAACACCAACATTGGTGCGCAAAATCACATCTCAAGGACCAGATGGATCAGAATCTGTTTTGCTCGATCATACAAACTCAAATCGAAAAGATCAGTTCCCAAGAGTGATGTCTGAAAAAAATGCTAAAGATGTGTTGACTGCAATGAAATTTATAACGAAAATAGGGGGAACTTCTCGTCGTGCCGATATTGCAGGATATACGGAGTGTGGCAAGACAGGAACTGCAGATAAAGCAATTAATGGGATCTATCGTCCACAGTTTGTCAATTCTTCATTCGTAGGAATAGCACCAGCAAAAAAACCGGTTTTCGTTCTCATTGTTGCAATAGATGAACCAGAATATGGATATGAACCGGGAATTGGCAAAAAACACCACGGCGGCACATGTGCGGCTCCTGTTTTTCGGGAAATTGGCAGACGAAGCTTAGAATATTTAGGTATTCCACCAGACGATCCTTGTGGTTATCCGCCGGGAGATCCGCGCCATGATCCAGTAAAGGCCGATTGGTTGCCAGAAATTAGACAATTGCAAGAAATGTACGAAAAATGGAATAACAGTTAGACATGAAATTAAAAGAACTATTAAAGAAAATACCGGTCAGGCAAATCAAAGGATCCACAAATCTCAATATCACGGGGGTCTGTGCGAATTCCAAAAAGATTGCTCCAGGGAATCTTTTTATCGCTCGCAAAGGTCGCGTTTATGATGGAGCTACTTACATTCCTGAAGCAATCGCTTCTGGTGCTATTGCCGTTCTTACTGATATTTTTGATCCATTTCTCGACAAAAAAATTACGCAAATTATTCATTCCGATGTCGGGTCTATAGAAGGGATTGTCGCAGCTCACTATTACAATTTTCCCAGCAATGAACTATTTTTGGTTGGAGTGACGGGAACAAATGGTAAAACAACGACCTCGTTTTTTGTAAAACATCTTCTCGATTATTTTGGTGGAGTCTGTGGATTAATTGGAACTATTGAATACATCATTGGAGATCATTGCTATCGAGCTATCCGCACAACCCCAGATGTTCCTTCAACACATAAACTGCTAAGAGAAATGGTTATTCAGGGATGTTCCAACGCGGTCATGGAAGTGACTTCTCATGCCCTGGATCAAAATCGAGTCGACTTTATTGATTTTGACATCGCGATCTTTACGAATCTCACACTCGATCATCTCGACTATCATGAAACGATGGAAAATTATTGCAAAGCTAAAAACAAACTTTTTCGCTCATTGAATAGTTCCAAAAATAAAAAGAAATATCCCCGTGGAAGAACGGCAATTGTCAATATTGATTCTTCCTGGTCCGAAAAAATCACAGAGGGGTGTTCTGCTAATCTCATCACCTATGGCATTGTTGGGAAGGCAGACGTTAAAGCAGAGAATATTCACCTTTCTCCGTCTGGAACGGCATTCACATTGTGTTATAAGGGAAACCTGATGACTGTCAAATTACCGTTAGTAGGACGATTTAATGTCTACAACTCTCTAGCAGCAATAGCGGTCGGAATCTGTTGCGGTTTTCCGCTAGATAAAATGGCTGAAGCTCTGGCGTCCGTTCCTGTTATTGCAGGGAGACTTGAACCTGTTTCTAACCCACTTGGATTAAAAATTTATGTTGACTTTGCTCACTCAGATGATTCTTTGCAAAACGTCCTTGAATGCCTACAGGAGTTTAAAACTGGGCGCATTATTACAGTTTTTGGCTGTGGAGGCAATAGAGATGCAGAAAAAAGACCTAAAATGGCACGGGTGTGTGAAATGTATTCAGATATTGTCATCTTGACTTCCGACAATCCTCGAAATGAAGACCCAGTCGACATTGCTAACCAAGCGATAAAGGGATTTTCCGAAAACAGCACTCATATTGTTGAATTGGATAGAGAGCTTGCAATTGATAAGGCGATCTCTTTAGCGAATCAGAATGACATTATCTTAATAGCTGGAAAAGGACATGAACCCTATCAGGTTTTTTCCCATAAAACAATTGAGTTTGATGATAGAAAAGTTGCATTAAAATTATGTCAAAAAAGAGCGAGCGGTTCTCTTTCTGCAGAAACGGTAAAAGCATGAATTTTATACCGAATATTTTCCTTACGATTGCATTGCTCATTTTTTCTGCGACGGCTTGCGGCTCTCCTACAATGCCTGTAGATATGCCACCAAAGACATATGTAAGAAAATCTAATTCGGCTGTTCCTTTATCCCCATTATCATCTCAAACAACACCTACGACTGTGGTTGTTCCATTTAAAAAGCTGTCTAACACTCCTACTATCGTTCTCGATGCAGGACACGGAGGGGATGATTATGGCACTCACTCTCTTGGAGCTTCTAAGTACCATGAAAAATACCTCAATTTATCGACAACACTTCTGATTAAAAATTTACTACAGCAGAATGGGTATAAGGTCATTATGACGCGCACGGATGATACCTTTATTTCACTTGACGAGCGAGCTCTTTTTGCCAATCAGAAAAAACCGACTCTTTTTGTCAGTGTTCATTATAATTCCGCTCCTAGCACTGCAGCAGAAGGAATTGAAATCTTTTACTATCAAGATAATGTCGATAAGGGGCGTACAAAAAAATCTAAAGCCCTCGCACAAGCGGTTCTGAACAAAATTATTCAGAGAACAGAAGCAAAATCACGCGGTGTTAAACAAGGTAACCTTGCTGTTCTTCGCGGAACTGAAATGCCAGCAATCCTTATTGAAGGAGGGTTCATGACGAATACTGCTGAAATGGAAAAAATCAAAAAGATAAGCTATCAGAAATGTTTAGCATTGGGCGTCCTCCAGGGAATTCAGGACTATCTCCTAGCTCAAGGAATTGACAACGCAAAATAATTATTCCTCATCACATTCCTCGTCATCATACTCTTCGTCATAGGGAGGGGGAATAGGTTCCGGAGGGATGACGATTAATTCAGTCCACATCTGATGACGCCATTCAGTGATAACTGTACCATCAGCAACTAAATCAATTTTATACGAGAGAAAACCTTTTTTAGCGATGTATTCATCATTAAGCAAATCATAAATATAAGTGCCTTTTAAACGTGGCAGATAAAATTGTTCTGACATTTGCTCATGATTGCGAAACTGAATCGTCACATCTAAATAAAGCTCTGACATGCATTTGTATTTTTTTGGGAGGGTCCAGCAGACGATAAGACGCTGACCTATTGGAGGAGAGATTAAAAGCGGATCGGGAGTGTCGACATGATAGCTTGCTAGATTTTGGTGGCTAAGGTACTCATTATGCACTGAAAGATAAGTCTCTCCACACCCGGTAAGCAATAAAAAAGCAAATAAATTAAACGCAAAGGCGCAAAGACGCAAAGGTTGTAAATAAATACAAAAATATATTTTAAATGTTTTATGCATGCGCTAACGAATCCTTTATTTACACAATTTATAAAGTAAAATAACAGGATAGGTAGGATGGAGTTAAAAGTGGAGCCTGATAAAATACGTGTACTACGCGAAGCGTTTGGAGTGCGAAAGTCCCCTTTCGCTTTGTCATTTAAGGTAAAGCGAAAGGGGCTTTCGCACTCCAAACGCTTCGCGTAGCAATAGAAAAATGTTGAACCGTGGTCTAATTCCCGTCTTCGCGTATTTTATCAAGCTCCATTTTTAATAGCGCCCAGCCGATCCTGCCTATCCTGTTATATTTTCATTTTAATATGATGTTTATGCATAGTGCTTTTGTTTTTTTTGAGCTTTTAGGACTGAATCTCCCCAACGGATGAGTTTTTCTGTAGAATTCCAATCAAGGCAAGGATCAGTTAGTGACACAGCATATTGCAAACAAGTATGATTGTCGTTTAGATTTTGGTTTCCAGAAAATAAGTGGCTTTCAAATGCTACTCCACGGATCTCTTTAGTCCCTTCAAGGTACTGGTTAACGACTGATTGAAACACATCTATTTGTTTTTCATGCTGCCTAAGAGAGTTATCGTGAGAACAATCGATAATTACTCGCTGGGGCAGCTGAGCATGCTTTAATAGTTTTAGGGTTAAAGCGATTGAGTTTTGATCATAGTTAGGTTGCTTTTCACCACCACGCAATGCAATGTGAGCATGTGGATTTCCTTGTGTCTCTTTAATTGAAAGGAAGCCTTCTTCATCTATGCCAAAAAAGGTGTGGGGGTGCGTAGCTGCAACAACGCTATTAATTGCCGTTTCTATATTGCCGGCAGTGTTGTTTTTAAAAGCAACAGGCATTGGAAGTCCAGATGCAAATTGGCGATGAATTTGTGATTCCGCTGTACGAGCTCCGATGCAAGCCCACGAAATAAGGTCTCCAATGAAATATGAGGTGACTGGGTCTAGAAATTCGGTTGCTGTTGGTAGTCCCATTTCAGCCAAAGCAATCAGAAGCATCCTTGCTTGTCTAATGCCTGCCGGAATATCATTCGATTTATTTAGATGAGGATCATACAACATTCCTTTCCAACCGATCGTTGTACGGGGCTTTTCAAAGTAGGTGCGCATGACGATTAAAAAAGAATTCGAAACCTCTTTGGCAAGCTGATTTAATTTAGTAGCATATTCATAGGCGGCAGCGACATCATGAATAGAGCATGGTCCTACGATAAGTAGCAAACGGGGGTCTTGACCGTTCAATATGTTGACGATATCTCGCCGAGTTTTAGCGATAAATGTTTCCTGCTGTAGTGATATTGGAAATTGTTTTTTGATCACTTTAGGTGAGTTTAATGCCGTTGTTGGGTATGCTGTGTTGTCCATATCATTTTTTTCCAGTTAGTAAGGTGGCAACCCCAAAGAAAAGGGATTTTCGTTCGATCTGTTTAAAACCAGCTGTTTGCATCATAACTTCAAGCTGTTCAGGAGCAAAACTCGAAATGCTTTTACATAAGTATTGATAGGCCGCTTTGTTTGAAGTGAATAGCTTACCCAAAATAGGGAGCAATGTATGCAGATAAATAAAATGTCCAAGACGCATGATTCGATTTTTTGGCTGAGTGAGCTCTAGGATGCCAACAGTGCCTCCTGAAGTAAGGACACGATAAATTTCCCCGATGCATTTTTCCGGGTCTTTGACATTTCTTATCCCATAAGCCATAGTGACGCAGTCAACGCTTTCGCTGATTAAGGGGATTTGTTGGGCATCTGCTTTTAGGTAGTTTAAGTCGTGCTTTAACAGTGAGGGCTGATTGGCTCTTTTTTTAGCGTGTTCGAGCATGCCTTCTGAAAAATCGAGTAGATAAGCTTTGACTGGATCTTGAATATTTTTTAAATACTCAAAAATGATCGCCCCTGTGCCGCAACATAGGTCTAAAACAACTTTTGGTTTTTGTTTTACTAAAACATCCCGCACTAAGGTTGAATTCCACTTTTGGTGCATGTTAAGCGAAAGAACTGCATTTGTCGTATCGTAATTTTCTGCAATGCTAGTAAACATTGCACTGATTGTTTCGGGGTTATTTTTGTGATATGTCATTTTTTCCTTTCTTCTGGCTTTTCACATAGTTGACAAGAAACTTTTGTCCCACAATTATCGTCTTGCTGATTTTTTTTCGTAGGATCTCTTCCGCACGCTCCGGGCTTCATTTTAGATTTTCCTGTAACCAACCAACCTATAGCCAAAAGGGCAATAGCAATCATAACGACGATGAATGCAATGACTAAGGTGGCAAATAATGATGACATAAATTCTCCTGGTAATATCGACTTTCTAGAGCCATTTTCGTTGTGATTTTTCCGAGGAGGTTCGGGAAGTTTTTGAATGAGTTTGCCCCACCTCTCCGAAAAGCATATTTACTTGCATATGCTTTTCGGAGAGGTGGGGCAAACTCATTCAAAAAATTCCCGAAGATCCTCGAAAAGGCACGGCGGAAATGGCTCTCTACAACATTAATTCAAATATCCGACTTTTATACAAGCAAAAATGGTTTCAGCCGAGCAACTCGAGAGCTGACTAACGAGATAAGTACTTTGGTTTTTTTTTATAAGAATAAATGTTTTTATATTATAATTTTATTTTTAAGCTGTGAATTTTTATCTTTTTTTATTGCTTAAAAATGATTGTTTTTATTATAGTATGTTTTTAATTATTAATATTCACTTTGTCATAGGAGATTATATCATGAATTTTCGATCAGATCCAATAGGTAGTGCTACAATTGCAGTTCCCTTAAATGCGATCCCAGCAGAAGCAACAAGTGGATTGTACGTAGCATTTCACACCATACAGACCATTTGCAGTAAAATGCGCGACATCGCAGTAGCTATCTTCAATCACATAACGAAAGTAGTTTCTAGTGTCGATGTAAAATTTATCGTTCTTCATGTAAACAGTGCAGGAACTCAACTGGAAAGAATTTTCAACGTCATGGAATGCTTGCCATTTATTTGTGTGGTTACCTCTTGGGTCAGGGGATTCGGTGGTCAAATTCAGCTTGCAGTAGGGGTCGGAGTCGCTGGTATTGGAGAGCTTGGAAAAATGAGCATCGGCAAAGACAAGCCCCTTTATGCGAAGTTTGAACTTCTGACTGTTCTTGGAAGAGAGCAAGTCATTCACGGCGGATTAAATGTTCTTAGAGGAATGGGCGCAGGGGTGTTGGCAACTTGCACAATGGGGATTGGAAACGTTGTACTCATCGTACCTGAAGCAATGCAAGGTTTTGCTCCACGAGTCGAATATGGAATTTTGACCGATAAAGCGATTGAAACAAAAAAAGTTTAATTACACTTGAGGGCATGTTAAAAATAACAGGATAGACAGGATCGGCTTCGCCGACAGGATACGGAATTTTCTCTATCCTGCCGGCGAAGCCGATCCTGTCTATCCTGTTATTTTGTTCTCGGTATAACTAGAAAGCCTTCTCTTCTTTCCCTCCTCTTAGTCGTGTGTGATTAAAAATGCAACTTTACAATCATGATCTAAGCAGCCTTTCCCAGATGTTGCCAGTAGTCTTCCCAGTGCGTGAATAAGGTTTAAACGCAGAGGCGCAGAGGCGCAGGGGAGGGGGGAAATGGGTTTTTAATCTCCTCCCAAGCTCGGATCTTAAAAAATACCATTCTCAATGGGGCCCCGGGGCCCCATTGAAAAGGATAAGTTTGATTGCTGAGCTTGCGAAGCAATCACTTCTGTTCCCCTGCGCCTCTGCGTCTCTGCGTTTAAACCTTATTCACGTATCGTTTTACCCCATCAACCCCTTACATTCCTCTGGATTTAAACCTTTGCGTATTTATCAAATTACACTTTTAGTTGCACCCTTTTTAGTGCTTTTTTTATTTTTTTTATTTACAAAGAATCCCTGCATCCCTTTAATTGTGATTTACTGACATTAGTTAAATAGGGGAAGACGCATGGGATCAAACAAATTAGAGACAGATGATGATCGTTTAGATTTAGCAGCTTCTGCTGCTGGAGATAATGAGCAAAAAAGGGCAGCAATAGAAATTACGGAATCTGCTCGTAAAGAAAATCATCTTCCATCCTTCTCAGGGCAGTTATTTGAAGGGGTATTTGACCCTAAAATGCTTTTCCCTTTCCCTCAACAAACCCCTGAAGACAAAGCCATTGGAGATAAAATCATCAACGAGCTAATCTCCTATCTAACAGAACACCTCGATCCAGAAGAGGTTGACGCCACCCGCACAATTCCAAAAAACGTGATCGATGAGATGAAAAAGTTGGGTATTTTTGCTCTGAAGGTACCAAAAGAATATGGAGGACTTGGCCTCTCTCAAATGAATTATTGTCGTCTTGTAATGAAAGTCGCCTCGTATTGTGGCTCCACAGCTGTTTTGATTTCTGCACATCAATCTATAGGAGTGCCACAACCGCTTAAAATGTTTGGTACTGAAGCTCAAAAGAAAAAGTTTTTTCCACGCTTCCGCGAAGGATCGATTTCCGCCTTTGCTCTAACAGAACCAGATGTCGGCTCAGATCCAGCTCAAATGTCATCAACAGCTAAATTATCTGATGATGGGAAATTTTATATCCTAAACGGAAAGAAACTCTGGTGCACAAATGGCACCGTTGCCGACATCATCATTATGATGGCCCAGACGGCCCCCAAGATAGTGAAAGGAAAAGAGAAAAAACAGATTTCCGCCTTTATCGTCGAAACAAACACTCCTGGAGTTGAAGTTATCCATCGCTGTGAATTTATGGGACTTGGTGGTATTTACAATGGATTGTTAAATTTTACTAATGTTAAAATTCCAGTCGAAAACATTCTCGACGAAGAGGGGAGGGGATTGGCGTTAGCATTAGCGACAATTAATGTAGGACGTCTTACTTTACCCGCAGCATGTACGGGAGCAGCTAAACAGTGCCTTTCAATCGCTAGACGTTGGGGAATGAATCGGGTTCAATGGGGAATGCCAGTGGGGCTTCACGAGTCTGGTAGAGACAAGATTTCTTATATTGCAGCAACGACGTTAGCAATGGAAGCTATGAGCTGGCTTACTTGTGCATGGGCAGATCAGCAAAATATTGATATTCGCATTGAAGCAGCAATGGCAAAACTATTTTGTAGTGAGTCTATTTGGAAAATTGTCGATATGACAATGCAATTGCGAGGGGGGCGAGGTTATGAGAAAGGAAGTTCTCTTAAAGCCCGCGGTGAAGTGCCTTATCCCGTAGAGAGAATCATGCGAGACTCCCGAATCAATACAATTTTGGAAGGTTCTTCCGAAATTATGAAGCTGTTCCTAGCGCGCGAGGCGATGGATTCTCATTTAAAACGGTCCGGTGATTTACTGAACCCAAAAGCTTCTATTCTTAAAAAAATTAAAACATTTGGAAGTGTTTTGAAATTTTATTCCAGCTGGGTTCCTAAACAGTTGATAGGGGAGTGGAAAGCGGGAACTTATAAGGACCTTGGTCCATTGGAAAAACACTTTGTTTTCATTGAAAAACAAGCCCATCACTTGGCAAAAAAGATCTTTTTCTCTATCCTCAGGTACCGTCAAAACTTAGAAAAAAAACAATTGTTGTTAGGACGCTTAATGGAAATAGGGACAGAATTGTTTGCTATGGCGGCAACTTGCTCTTATGCCGCTTCATTAAAAGAACAGCGCAGTCGGGATGATTCTCCGGTAGAATTGGCCGATTATTTTTGTCAGCTTGCCCGCAGAAGAATTCAAGAGCGCTTTAAAGCTCTTTCATCTAATGATGATCGAGCTTCTAGCGAAATAGCTAAAAAAGCTATCGACAAGTCATATCGATGGCTTGAAGAAGGGGTTGTCTGGATGGGACCTAATGAATAATAGACCTTTTTCGACAGAACCTTAGTTTCGAAAGAGGTTTAATAAATAGGATTAATTATGTTGTATGTTGTTCTTACACTTATTTTAAGTACAATCGCAGTTTTTGTCTCGGCTCGTATTTTGCCAGGAATTCACATCGAAGGATGGGGAACAGCACTAGTCGTTGCTGTCGTTTTGGCCATCGTCAATGCCTTTATCCGCCCGTTAATCTTTATATTAACCCTTCCCATTAATATCCTCACGTTGGGATTATTTACGTTCGTCATCATTGGAGGGCTTGTATTGCTGGTGAGTAAAATCGTTCCGGGATTTTATGTCGACGGTTTTTGGTGGGCATTGGCATTTGCTATCGTTCTTGCCATCGTCAATGGTTTTTTAAACACCCTAAGCCTTTAATTTTCATGATTTTTCACTGGGGGATTTTCTCACTAATTTTACCGCTGTTTCCTTCGATGAAAAAGTAGAAAAATGCGAAAAGCCACAGCATGCTCCACATAATTATACTGCGGGGCGGTGAATTTTTGCATTTTCCGCTGCGTGAAAGCTCTCGCGGTTCGACGATCGCAAACGGATGAATATTAATAATATTGATCCGTTTGCGATCGCTCGAACCCCGAGGCTTTGACGCGCGCAAAACGCAAAAATTCACCGCCCCGCAGTATAAAATCTATATCTTAGTTGGCATGGTAAAACCATTAATCCGACAAATCCCAGACTCGGGCTTTATAATAAAGGCTGTGAATGTTATTTCTGACTTTTTACTCTGAGAAAATTGACTCAATAGGTCGTGTCCAGCTTTTGTTAATCTAACAATACATTCACCAACTTGAAGGTTCCGAAGGCTATTCGTGAATGGAAAAATCTCTTGGATATGTTCTTTGCTTAAAGCGGGAAATCTTTCCGTTAAGCTTCCATCATTGCGCCTTGTAAAAAGAGCTTCTTCACAAGCTCCTTTTATTTGGTCCAATGTAACTGATTCACATGGATGCGTTAAACTTCGGATAAAGGCGTCAGATTTCGATTGATTATATAGATGAATTAAGGAGCCAATTCCGGAAGCCAACAAAACGGCACCAAAAGCTATCTGATATTTATCAAACGTTAATGGTCTTCGGCAATAATTCATAACCCCGTTCCCTATTAGGTAAGAGCCGCCAATAACAGCATAAATTGAATTTTCGACAGTAAGACTCATGTACCCTCTTTGAAATATGTTTGAAAATTTACATTTTGGTGTAAATTATTATGATTCCACGCAATTGTACAATATAACTTATTTAAAGTCAAGGCTCAAGCTCTTCCCACCGCTTATACAAGGCATCTAGCTTTTTGTGTGCAGTTTCAAGTTTCAAGCAGGTATCATTGAGTTCTACGAGTTCATTTTTAGCCGTCTGACTCTCAACTGTTTTCTCTAGAAGGGCAATCTCTCCCTCTGTTTTTAAAATATTAGATTCCATTTGCTCGAGTTCTTTTTTTTCGTTAAATGAGAGTTTTTGCTTGCTAGTTGCTGGTGTCGTCGGGGAGCTGACGGTATTTACAACAGCCTTTTTGGTTGCAATTGTGATGGTCTGTTGATGCTCCTTAAGGAATTGCTCACATTGGGAATAATCGGCTAGAACTGGCACCTCATCAGGGATTCCTAGCCCCACAACACAATTGGTCAGTCGATCTAAAAGGGCTCTGTCATGGGTAATCAGAACAATAGCCCCCGAAAATTCGTTTAAGCTTTGCTCCAGCGTTTCCAATGTAGGAATGTCAAGGTCATTTGTTGGTTCATCTAACAGTAGAATATCAGCTGGTTGGAGCATTAGGCGCGCAATACCTATTCGCGCCCTTTCGCCTCCTGATAGCTGCCTTACAGGTAAATCTATCCGATCAGGAGAAAATAAAAATCGCTTTGCCCACGAGTTAACATGAATATTTTGTCCTCTATAAACCACAGTATCGCTATTTGGAGACAAAGCCTGCTTTAAAGTGTCGTTAGGATCAAGCTTTTGTCGATGTTGGTCAAAATAAACAATTTTTAAGTCTGTTGCATATTTAATTGTTCCACTGTCAGGAGTAACCTCTCCAGCAAGAAGACGCAGCAGCGTTGTTTTGCCACATCCATTTGATCCAACAATTCCAAGGCGCATTCCAGGGGTTAAATTGAGATCAAGCTTAGAAAATAATAAGCGATTCCCGAGTGATTTAGAAATGTTTTTTGTTGAAAGAAGTTTCTTTGTTTGTCGTTCACTAGATTCGAAATCGATTTTTGTTTTTGCTTGGCGATTACGAGAACGAAGTTCACCTAATTCATCAATAAGACGTTCAGCTTCTTGGACTCGAGCAGAGGATTTTGTCGTACGGGCTTTGGGTGTCTGTCTCAGCCACTCCACTTCATTTCTTACCTTAGAGGCGATAGCACGCTCTTTTTGCTGCTGACAGTTGAGAAAATCGGCACGCTTATCGACAAAATCACTATAATTCCCATCACAACAAAAAATTCCATCCGGATATTGCGGATTTAATTCCATCATGCGAGTTGCAATGTTCTCTAAAAAATAGCGATCATGGCTTGTGACAAGGAAAGTGAGTTTTTCGTTTTTGAGAAAAGCCTCTAACCACAAAATTCCCTCGAGATCAAGGTGATTTGTTGGCTCGTCCAAAAGAAGAATATCGGGATTATTTACAAGCTCCTTGGCAATATCCAAGCGCTTTTTCCATCCACCAGAGAGTTCGGTTGCTAAAATTGAAGTGTCTTTAAATCCTAATTTAGAAAGGATGATCTGGACTTGCACTTCTTTTTCATGTTCAGGGACATTTTTTTCCTGATAAGCATTCAAGACGATTTCGTCTATCGGGAGAGATTCATAAACAGAAGTTTGTGGAACATAACCAAGGCGCAATGATTTTCTTGCAGCTACATCGCCCTTATCGGGATTTTCAATCCCGGCGAGAATTTTTAATAGTGTAGATTTTCCCGCTCCATTTGGACCAATTAACCCAACTTTGTCACCTTGAAAGATTCCTAGTGAAATTGATCTAAAAAGCTGGCGAGATCCAAAAGCCTTCGCTAACGAATGGCAATTAATAAGTAATGTCATGAGCCCAGTTTAGCACGGAAACTGAATGAGAACAAGGAATTTATGATTAACAAAAGGACAAAGGACAAACGACGCCAAGGACCTTAAGGACCACAAGGACCTTAAGGACGTAACGACAAAAAGGACGTCCTTCGTCCATGAGTCCTTGGGGTCCTTAAGGTCCTTGGCGTCGTTTGTCCTTCGTCCTTGATATTCACTTATACCGAACTGGTACAAACTGAGGTTTCATTCCGAATAGACTAACTATCAAATTCTGTATGCACATCTTGAACCTCATGTATTCCTTTAAATTTAGCTTTTTTTTCACGTTTTTGAAGACGTTTTTCTTTGAGAGTCAATTTAGCTTTCTTCTTCTCATTCTTATTATGCTCCAGACCTTTCATAACATTCTCCTTATTTAAGCAGAGGGGAGTCATCTCAACCCCCTCTTTCCTTATGTTATCAAATTTTGTGTTTAATTCAACAATATTTTTTAATACCAAGGACAAGAAGAAAATTTTTTCTAAATTTTGTATTTTTTTCTTTTACTTATTTTACTTAATTTATAGACTGACCATCGATTAGGAAGTGTACAACAATAAGTTGGACGATTGGGCCGCGCGAAAGCTCCCGCGGTTGAACGATTAAAAGTGACCCTATATTATAATATTGGATCACTTTTAATCGATTCAACCCCGGGGCTTTGGCGCTGCCGAATCGTCCAACTTATTATTGCACACTTCCTTAGACCATTAACTCGAAAATTAAAGGAAATACTTAAATGAAAAAATCATCCTATCTCTTTGGATATTTATTACTTACACTAATGGCTTGCATGCCATTTTTTCTGAATGCAACGGCTCCAGTGACTAACGCAAAAGTTATATTAAAGCCAACAGAAAGTAATCATGTTAGCGGCACCGTCACTTTCACCGCTGTTGAAGGAGGGGTTAAAATTGTTGCCGACGTGAAAAATCTAACTCCGGGTAAGCATGGATTTCATGTTCATGAGCATGGAGATTGCAGCGCAGCTGACGGTTCTTCTGCTGGAGGTCATTTTAATCCAACAAATAAGAAACATGGTGGACCCGATAGCCCAGAAAGACATGTGGGTGACTTTGGTAACTTAGTTGCAAATGAAAATGGGGAAGCTCACTATGAGCGTATCGATAATGTGATTTCTCTTAACGGACCAGATTCAATCGTTGGAAAGTCAATCATTATACACGCGGGAGAGGATGATTTAACGACGCAGCCAACCGGCAATTCAGGAGCTAGAATTGCATGTGGTCTGATTGAGTAAAAATAAATCGTGCATCTATATTGGAAAGAACATATCATGTTCTTTTCAATATCAAGTATTATAAATATAATAAGGCAGTTGCATTGAAATTGCAGTAGCCGTTAAGGGGAATAAATACATTCAGATGCCGTTTAAAGTACATAAAGAGGTCATTTCTTTACTAACTAATCGCTGGGCCCTTGTTTGCTTTGGAATTATTACTTTTCAGCAACTCTTTGAGGCATCGGCAACTTATTGGCTTGTTCTAGTCATGGCCAAAATTACAGAAGGGGCTGATTTTCTCCCTTATTTGATTCTCTATCTATGCTCGATAGCTTTCCCTTACGTTCCTCTGTGCGTCGCTTATATCGTTAAAATTTCCTGGAAACAGCATGCTCAACGTTTATTTACAGACATGTTTGTTGCTGCGAATCGAAATCGTATTGCCGATTGGAGTAATAAAGGAATTAAAGAAGAAAAATTGTCGATATTGACTTCAGAAGGACCTAATACAATTCATCTTTTTATCGATTATATTTGGGATCTCTACTCATATGTACTAAGCGTTGCATTTAATGTAATCGCTTTATCGGTTATTCTAGAACCCCGGTTTTCTATAGCTTACTTATTTAGCATTACATGTGTAATTGTTGTTATGAAAGTCAAGCGTAGAGCACAACGACAGCTCACACAAAAAGCTATGACAGCACGTGTAGATCTTTGCCAATCTCTTTTAGCTGCCTGGGACAACGTCTTGTTAGGAAATGACTATAATTTCAATTTGTGGGGAGAAAAAACAACACAACGTCTTGATCGATGTTTTCAACGCAACGTTGCCTTGGAACGTTTCGATCAATTATTAGCGATCTTCGTCACGCTTATGACAGCTATTCCTTCGTTGGGAGTTGTTGTTTATTATATGCTTAAACATCAACACAGCGCAGCTGAACTCTCAGCTTTTGTAGTTGTTTTGCCTATACTATTTATGATCCTTTCCTATACTCACCAAACCCTTTCCTTAGCCTTTCGCTGGGGAATGCATCGCAGCAAACTGAATAGCATTTATAAAGCAATTGAAGGTTTGAAAGATCCTCAAGCGGCTTTGGAGCGCAAGGTAAAATGGGGACGTCTTACTCTTACAGAGATGCAGCCTAAGGCTTCTTCGGAAGAAACTGTTTCTTTAGCGTATCCACAACCAATTAATTCTCAGAATGATTTATTAAAGTACTCGGATCGGTCTGGACGTTTTACAATCCGTGGCGAGAATGGTTGTGGCAAGTCGACAACCTTGATGCTTGTAAAAAAAGCCCTTGCTAAACGAGCCTTTTTTTTGCCTACACACAATCATTTAACTTTTGTTTCGGAAACTGACCGTTATTCAACAGGCGAATCGTTAAAAAATCGATTAATAGAAATTTTGGAAAAAGTCGATGCCGATGTTTTACTTCTCGACGAATGGGATGCTAATCTCGATAAAGAGAATCAGGAAAAACTTTCGGAGCTTATCGATCAATTGTCTGTTAAAAAATGCGTCATCGAAGTTCGCCACCGTTAGGAGCTGGGCAGAAATAAATTGGACGATTGGGCCACGCCAAAGCTCCCGCGGTTGAATGATCGAAAACTGTCCTATATAGAATGTTAGGTATAGTTGAGACTTTAAGTTTTTTGCGCTAAGCCATAGAATACTTCTAGATCTTCGGGAATTCCGTTTCCTTTATTCAAATGACTAATCTTTTCAAAAACTTGTTTTCGAAGGCTTGCAAGCTGATCGGTAGAGAGTTGTTCAAGCTTTGCTCGGGTCGCATGAGTCCATAGGCTGTTCCACCACTCTTCAGCAGATCGATGCAAAAATAATTTGTTTTCTTTAAAAATTTGAATGTTATTTAATTTAGCATCTTCGAGAACTCTGTGAAGTTCTTTTTCATCCCATAAGGGGGTAACAATTAAACTACCAGTGTGACAATACTTCTTTAGCTCTTTTTTTTTGAAAATGTCTAATTTAGAATCTTTTCCCCACGTAGAGACAGCTAATATTCCACCAGGTTTCAGCACCCTTTTAAATTCACATAGGGCACTGGAGACTGAAGGTAAGAAAAAAAGAGCAAAACCACAAAATATACAATCAAAATAATTGTCGTGGAAATCTAATTTTTCAGCGTCCATGCACTGGAGTTCTATTGAAAAGAAACCTTTTTTGACTACTTCTTTGGAAGTCTCATTTATCATTTGTTGACTAATGTCAATGCCGATTACTTTTCCAGAAGGTCCAACGGCTTCTGCAAGAGGGAATAGAACCGCGCCTCTTCCTGTAGCCACATCCAATATATGTTGGCCAGGATGAATGTTTGCATGTTCGACTAAGCGTTTTCCGAAATAACTGAAAAAGGAACTGCTTTTCTCTCCATACTCAGCAGCCGCACGGTCAAATATTTGACTGACCCACTCTTTGTGATTTTTCATGAATTAACTTTATTCCTTAATTTCAAACCGAAGAGCCCTGAATTCTGATTTGCCTATATTTGTATAGGCTGATGGTGATGTTTCAGCGGGGAGTTCATACACTCCTATTGGCCACAGACCACTTTCGATGGAACCATCTGAATTTTTAATTTCATATTCACCTGCTTGTATAATGACCATTATAGACTTCCAATGATGTGTGTGGAAGGGTTCTTTATCCCCAGGCATTGAGTCCGCCCAGAGAACACGCACATAAGGGCTTTCGAATAAAACTTCATGCCATTTAGGAGCCCGTGAAACAGCATCATCAGGTGGAGGAGTGGCTTCTGGTATCTTTTCAGAAAACTGAATATTTAATGCATTAGACTTTTCGATAAAATCGTGAATAATAGAGTGCTCGTTAACGTCCTCTAAAAGAGGATTCAATTTGCACATGATTACGGCGATCGATTTTTGATCCAAGCGATAACAATCCTGTAAGCAGTTTTCGGTGAGGATAAACAGATTAAGGATTTGGGTATGTGGGGCAGGGGCTTCAAGGTGATAGGGTGCTGGTTGTTCAATCATATGATACCTGATGTGTTGTAGTGCATTTTTAAGGACACCAAGGTCCTTGCTGTCCTTTGTTCTTAGATTTTAGAGAAATAATCTTTCATAATGCAAGCATCCTCATCTTGCATTAGATCCATTTTTAATGCATCCCCTGGTGTAACCCACGTGAATCCTTTATGTTCGCTAAAATTAATTTTTACTTCCCCAGGATCCCCTTGCAACTGCGTACGAAATGCATGATAAATAATATGAATTTTTTCATTGTGTTCAACATAGGCAATCTTTAATGGTTCAATTGTTCGATTGGAAATATCAATACCTGTTTCTTCTTTAGTTTCTCTTACTGCAGCCTGTAAAGGAGTTTCATTGTTTTCAACTCTACCTCCAGGGATGCCCCATTGATTTCCGTGTGATTTGTTATTTTGACGATGAAGAAGTAAGATTTGATCGTCGTATTCAATATAAACCGTAGCGATTTCTGCGTAAGGCTTAAATTGAGGGGTTGGTTCTAAATAGACGGCTGCAGATAACTTTGCCATAAACAATAGAGATAGAAACGATAATTTTTTCATAGTTATTTTTTTTGAATTATTAACGTGTCTTACGTTTTCTAGGGTTGGTTTAATGACTTCATTCTAATTCATCATTATTATTTTCTTTGAAAAGATGGATGCATCCCTCCACATATGGGAGAGCCTCGTCAGGGATTTCCTCTTTTTGGATGAGATTTTTGGTTAAGACACTTGAAATGATTAGGATAGGATCGACTTTAGAATTATAGTAATTAAATAATTTTCTTGCATGACCAGTATGGAATTTGTGGATGAGTTCTTCGAGTTCCCAGCAGTCTATTTGATGATTTTTCCAGGCATCAAATTGCTTAGATAATGCTACAAGCAGTTCATCCAATTCTTTAGCATATGCTTTGATCATCAGCTCTCTTAGTTGTTTTTTGGTTTTTTTGGTGAGTTCTACCATCAATCACCTATCCTCATGGAGACGAGGGAGCATGGCTTTTTCTAGAGCTTTTCGCTTCTTGGCCATCTCCTTTTTTTGAATTTTCAATTTGTTAAGTTGTTCAAAAGACAACACAACATCAGGGGATTCTTTACCAAAACGTTTCGAATATAGATGTTCAATAAATTGAGGTAACGGAGCTTTCCATCGTTCTTGCTTGTGATTATCAAGTTTACCGAGTTTTTTAGGATTCATTCCTAATTCTCTAGCCATTTGAATATGCATTTGAGAAAGTCGGTGTTTTTTTTTGGCTTCAATCCAAGGTTGTAGTTCTTTGGGAATTTTATTATTCGACACGATTAATCTTCACAGGTTCAATGCATTTAAAAAGTGCTAACTCAGCCGTAATTTTGCGGGGAAAAACTTCTAAACAAAGTTCACTTATAGAGTTTTTGTTGAAAAAATTTCTTGTTTTCTTTATGAAGTCAAGCATGTCATCCCCCTAACTGATTGGTAACGCCCTTTCAAAAGAGCGCTACCAGATGGACTTGCCGATGACCGGACTCGAACCAGCACCTTGTTGCCAAGAGTAGATTTTGAGTCTACCGCGTCTACCATTTCGCCACATCGGCACGATGTGATGAGTGCAGTATATCTCAAGTGCGTTCTAATTTACAATAGAAATCTTAGACCTCTTTCGAAATTAAGGTTCTGTCGATTTTGGGGTTCTTTTGAGCCGCTTTTCGACTTCAAATTATAGAGGTAATATCAATCGTATATGACCCCTATGATTTGAATCGAAAAGCGGCCAAAATAATCTCCAAAATCGACGAACCCTTAATTCCGAAAGAGGTCTATTATCTACGCAGATAATTTCGATTTGCTTTCTCCCATGAGTAGGAGACGTTTTCTTTGAGATCTTTATCGTAACGCACCTGGATGCTAATATAAGGATAGGGGTGTCTATTATCGAAATTTCTCCCTTCTTGAGCTGAGAAAACTTTGATAAAAATCTCTTTGTTTAGCCAAGGTTGAATTGCCGTGTTTGTCTCTTTGCTATACCGCTGGAATTCTTGATATTCTTTTTGACCAGTGTACTGTGGGGTGATTTTATAAAATGTCTTAATGTGTTCTACAACGGTATTAGGATCGTTTTCCATCCCTTGCATATAGAAAGAGACTTCGGCTCCAATCATGTGTTTTGAATATTGGTTACTTGGAGAAGGGTCCACATAAGTGTTATGTTCGGGACAGCGATGTCCAGAGGTAATGACAGCTCGTTTGCCCGTCCGTTCTTGAACATAATTGATGAGATCAATCAGAATTGGATAAATGAATTCCTTCCCATTTCTTAGGGGAAGACTATGCTTCTCAATTCCTCCACAGTCATAGTAACGTTGAATTTCATTTTTTTGAGTTATGACATGACAAGGATTTAGACTAGTCCCCTTACAACGAAAGTACTCTTTAGTGATTTTAGACTGACAGCTATTCGTGTTCTTCCAGGGATAAGATGGAGAGGGAGTTTGTTTTGGTGATGTAACGGAAAATAGCGAGCTGTCATGTGTTCGGTAGATGTATTCTGCTTTTTGGTAGCGTTGTGAATGAGGGGCTTCATCTAATGTGTCTGAAGAGGAACACCCAACGCAGAAAATAACAAAAATCAATAGATTAAACTTTACTATCTTCATCTAAATCAGCCTTATGAGGTTTTCTGACAGGTGACTAACCATTAAATTAATTTGTTGAATTTTAGTGATTCACTATAGGCTACGATTAAGCTTATTGTTCTCAAATGATAACGAGTACAGGATATGTAGGATCAGGGAGGATATGAAGGATCGTTGACGCTGGCTACAGGGAAGGCAGAAACGAGACGTAATAATTGTTGAACATACAAAACAATTATCTATTCTGTAGTCGTTTCCATCGATCCTTGAAACCAGCGTCAACGATCCTTCATATCCTCCCTGATCCTACATATCCTGTACTCGTTATCATTTGAGAAGAACAATTTTGTCATACCCTGCAGTAGATGGTTAGAATTCAACAAATTGATTTAATGGTTAGTCACTTGGGTTTTATGGGATAATTCTACAACAAAATCAGATAAACTGTTATCTTAAATGTTTGGATTAAATTTGTGGAAAGGACAAACGACGCTAAGGACATCAAGGACCCTAACGACACCAAGGACTTAATTTCTTTTTGTCCATAAGTCCTTAGTGTCGTTAGGGTCCTTGGTGTCCTTAGCGTCGTTTGTCCTTTTAATTGTTAGAGGGCCTTATCATGCAATGGATACATCAATTTCAATTGGTTTTATTTGACTTTGACGGATTGTTGGTCAATACAGAAGAGCTTCATTATTTAGCCTATCAACGGATGTGTGCTGCAAGGGGCATAAACTTCGATTGGAGTTTTGATTATTATTGCCAGTTAGCTCACTATAGTGCAGATGGACTGCGCCGTGAGCTCTATCGTCAGTTTCCCATCCTGAACGAACAAGAACCCCGTTGGGAAATTTTATACGCAGAAAAGAAAAATGCAATTTTTAACATATTAAATGAACGACCAATTCAGCTAATGTCTGGGGTAGAAAAACTATTGCAGGCTCTGACAAAAGCAAATGTACGATGTTGCGTAGTCACCAATTCACCGAAAGAACTTGTCGATATTGTAAGGAAAAAAAACGCTATTTTAAATACAATTCCCAATTGGATGACAAGAGAGCGTTATACCCACCCAAAACCTGATCCAGAATCTTATCTTAAAGCTATTGAAATTTATGGTAGACCAGGAGATAAAATCATTGGTTTTGAAGATACCCCAAGAGGTTTGACTGCTCTCATGGGTACACCTGCAATGCCTATATTGATTTGTACCTCTGATTATCCGGAAATTCCAGCTCTCATAGCCCGTGGTGCACGTCATTTTCGAACGTTTGAAGATGTTCCGGATAATCTACACGTATAAGAAATAATCCGTGTGGCGGGGCTGCCTTGCCCGCCCGAGCTCTATCTCTAGCTTCAAAAATTTTAGGGATATCTCCTAATGAGATTTGTCCCGCTGCAACCTTTAACAGTGTTCCTGTAATGTTGCGCACCATTTTATATAAGAATCCATCAGCTTCAAATTCAAAACGGATTCCATTCAATTCTTCAACAACATCCAAACGTTTTAATGTGCGAACAGGATTGCGACCTGCAGATCCTAGTTGGGGTTGGTTAGCAAAAGAGGTAAAATCATGTGTGCCGATAAATAAACTAGCACACTCTTTTAGTAGCTCTGTATCTAACTTATTATATACATGTAAGCTATAAAGGTGTTTAAAAGGATCGAGAACTGGTGCTGTATGTAAATGATAGTGGTAAACTTTCCCTATAGCGCTATATTGAGCATGAAAAGCCATGGGCACTTCATACATTGTGTGCACGCGAATGTCTATTGGAAGAATAGCGTTGAGAGAATGTAGAAAACGATAAATATCAATTGGGAAGCTGGAGTGGAAGTGGGCTACTTGTCCCACAGCATGAACGCCCGCATCAGTTCTTCCAGATCCTTTGAGAACAACTTGCTCGCGTGTTAAAAGAGAAAGTTGTTTTTGCAGTATCTCTTGAATAGAGGGGGCATTAGATTGCTTTTGCCAACCCCCATAAGCTGTTCCATCATAGGAAATGATAATCTTGTAATTATGAGCCATGCTGTTCCAGTGTCAACAAAAGGATTTCAGGAGTTGAAAACCAGCGAAAAGGGAGAGCACCACCGATTCCCCGGTTGATGTAAACCCATTTACCATCGATTTTTAAAATGCCCTTTTTAAAGTTTCTGTTTTCAAGGAGGGTAAATTTTTTCCATAACCAGGGCAAATTAATCTGCCCCCCATGGGTGTGTCCACATAAAACAATTTCCCCCGGATAATTTTTTAGAAGAGGAAGTCCATCCGGATTGTGAAGTAAAATAATTCTGCTATGTTCTTTTGAATCAGGGATTGTTCCGAAAGCTTTTTGAGGGAGAACATCTGCAGCCATATGTTCTCCTAATCCGGTTAAGTTTAGGATCCCGCCGTTGATATTAATCGATACGGTGCGATTATGTAAAAGTTGGAAAGGGGTATCGGCAAGTAATTCGACTAATTCTTTATTTGGGGATAAATTTTTTGCTGATTGTGTCGTCAAACCTGTTAAAGTAGGGGACGTTTTAAAAAATCTTAAGAAAGCTTGCTTTAACATCGATTTGGGGGCGGGAGTGAGATCGTAGTCTCCATTTGCATTAATTGAAAGATACGATTCGTAATCGTGATTGCCCAAAACAGCATAACAGCCGTATGGTGCATTAAATTGCTGAAGAAATTGACGCAATAAATTAGGCTCTTGAATGTTGCCATAGCATGAAAAATCGCCAGTAAAAACAATGATGTCTGGTTGAAGAAACTTAGCTTTATTGATGATTTTTCTTAAAAAAGATTTCGATGTATTCGCCGTTAAGTGTAGATCGCTAATTTGTAAAATCTTTAACTTGTCTACAGGTAATTTAGAAACTTGAGCTTTTTTATGCGAAACAGAGATGATGGAGGGTTCTATGAATCTTGGCCAAACTCCCACAATCGATATTACACACAGAAAATCCCAAAAGGTGTAACGGCGCCGAACCGGCTGACGAGTATCTAAATTCTTGTGTTTTTGCATTGGAATAAAAAAAATAGCTTATTGCCAAAGCATAGCAAAAACACAAATAAAATAAAAGAAATAACAAATTTTAGTTTGTTTTTTTCCAATGAACCCCTGTGTCGTCTTCCCAAATTATTTCATTAGTAATATCATTTGCTTGTCTAAAGTCTTCCACAGCATCTCGACAACCAGGCCAATATCCATAGTCATCGATAATTACATAACCTCCAATGGATAATTTTGGGTACAGGTTGGTAAGTGCATCCATCGTAGATTCATATAGATCGCCATCCAAACGCAAAATTGCTAATTCTGATATTGGAGCATTAGGGAGTGTATCCTTAAAAAAACCTTCTAGGAAGCAAACTTGATTATCCAATAAATTAAATTTTCTAAAATTATTTTTCACTTCATCTGAAGACACTATTATATAAGGATAGACTGTGTTATTGCAATTTAATTCATTTGCGCGCGCTGTATCTGGAAAGCCTTGAAAAGAATCTGCTACCCACACATTTCGATTTTTATCTTCTTTAGTTTTCAGAAAGGCCCTCATGAGGATAGTCGCGCCTCCTTTCCAAACGCCAGTCTCAATAAAATCTCCCGAAATATTGTTTTGTTCAACGTCTTCCATACACAACCACAACCAGTGCAGCCGTGACGGGCTTAGCATTGTAAGGTTTTGATTTTGAATTTCTTTAATTATGGAAGGAGGACTCGCAATGCCGTCTGTATAAAGGCTAAGAAAAAGAACAAACAAGGAAAAGCTAGAGGCAAAATTCTTCATATTCATCAGTCTGTACAATTGTTGTAACTTTGAACGCGCGTTTTGCGCGCGTTCAAAATGTGATAAATCAGTCTATTCTTTTTTGTCAATGAGATGAGTGTTAAAAATTATTTCAAATGTTTAGCAATCGCACTGGTCAAGCTAAACATGTTAATGACTTGATTAGAACCGAGCACTTTTCCAAGCTTCGCATCAGGAACAATGTTGCGTTTGTCTTTATCCGATTGAAGTTTGTGTTTTTTAATGTAATCCCACAATTTTTTTGTGACTTCAGTACGAGGCATTGGACCTGCTCCAACAATCTCAGCCAATGCGGCACTGATGTGTACAGGTTTCATGAACGCTGAATTTTTCTTTGCTTCTTTAGCCATTTGATACTCCTTTGGTGGTTTTGTAAATTGTTTTTTTTGTCTACTCTCAATAACAGAGAGTACCTGTCTCTAAGGAACCGTTTTAACGTTGCTTGTGATTATAGTCAAAGTATTTTCAGGTTAAAATAAAAAAAAATCGTTTGTTTAA
>Ga0207113_1102_pt1 | contig 25081 bp, 23 predicted proteins | sample Alteio_BWMinHeat_69_FD_153559 | JGI IMG/M metagenome (GOLD analysis project Ga0207113, IMG submission 153559) | Enriched cells from forest soil in Barre Woods Harvard Forest LTER site, Petersham, Massachusetts, United States -... | ecosystem: Environmental > Terrestrial > Soil > Temperate forest >... | reverse complement strand
TGAGAACAACAACCTTAGTCATACCCTGCAGTAGATAACGCGAGTTTTGGATAACCGGCACTGAGGTCAGGCTTGGTATTCTGGTATTCTGGGGGAAGCATGGGGTCTGGCTTGATATTCTGATATTTTGGTGTTCCTTGCCTAGTCTATAACGATGGACACCAAAATACCAGAATACCAAGCCTGACCCCTATGCCCCCCAGAATATCAGAATACCAAGCCAGACCCCAATGCCGTTGCTTATCCAAAACTCGCGTTAGATAGTTAGAATTCAACAAATTGCTTTAATGATTAGTCACTTGAAAGAAGTCTAATGCTCATTGCAAATAATTGGGTAAATGTATAATCTTCTCTACGGATTAGACTATATCAAGAGAAGTTACTTATGCTGATTAAATTGAAAGACAATAGCACAATCGAGATGCCCGAAGGGAGCTCGGCTAAAGACCTGGCTGATAAACTGCATCTCAATGGTCCTCATCAAGCGCTTGGTGCCAATATCAATGGGAAAACATGCGACCTAAGCACACAGTTGCAACCGGGCGATCAGGTTATCCTATGGGATTTTGAAGACCCTCAAGGGAAAGAGATCTTCTGGCATACCTCCGCACACGTCCTGGCGCAGGCAATATTGCGCATCTGGCCCGACGCCAAACCGACGATCGGTCCTCCAATTGAAAACGGCTTTTACTACGACTTCGCCAACCTCACGATCTCCGACGAAGATTTCGAACGCATTGAGAAAGAGATGCAGAAAATCATCGCAGAAAATTACCAATCGAAACGAGAGGTTTTTGTAGACAAAACAGCGGCTCTTAAGGTCTTTGCCAACAACAAATACAAATGCGAGCTCATCAACGGTTTTGATACGACAAGTGAACTTACAGGATATCACCAGGGTGAATTTTTCGATTTATGCCGCGGACCACACCTCTTTAACCTGGGAAAAATCAAAGCGTTGAAAGTGATGAAAACTGCTGGAGCCTACTGGCGCGGCGATGCAAAAAATGAGATGTTAACAAGGATCTACGGCATCACTTTCCCAGATCGCAAGCTTCTTAAAGATTATCTCTTTTTGCTCGAAGAAGCCAAAAAACGGGATCATAAGGTCTTAGGACCTAAGTTAGGCCTCTTTTCATTGAAAGAAGAAGCTCCAGGCATGCCTTTCATCCATCCAGCGGGAACCATCGTTTGGAACCAGCTCCTCAAATACATGCGGGAATGCCTCGACAAGTATGAATATGTTGAAATAAAAACACCTGTGTTGATGTCCAAGGAGCTATGGGAGCGCTCGGGCCATTGGAGCAACTACCGACAGAATATGTTCACGTCACAGATCGAAGAACGCGATTTCGCGATTAAGCCGATGAACTGTCCTGGGGGGATGCTTTACTATCTTTCAAACTTGCATAGTTATCGAGAGCTTCCTCTGCGTGTAGCTGAAATTGGAAATGTCCACCGCTACGAGCCTTCTGGATCATTATCGGGACTGTTTAGGGTGCGTAGTTTTCATCAAGATGATGCCCACATATTCATGAAACCGTCTGATATTAAAAACGAAATCATTGGTATTTTGAAATTTGTTCATGAAATTTATTCCACATTCGGCCTTACCTACCACTTAGAACTCTCAACGAGACCAGAGAAAAATACAATTGGTTCTGATGAGGATTGGAAAACTGCGACTGCAGGATTAAAGGATGCATTAGATAGTTGTGGATATATTTACCGTATCAATGAGGGCGATGGAGCTTTCTACGGGCCGAAAATCGATTGTCACATTCGCGACGCTCTTGGCCGCACGTGGCAGTGTGGAACTATTCAGCTCGATATGGCTCTTCCAGAGAAGTTCGACCTCGAATACACAGATCACGAAGGAGAAAGAAGACGTCCTATCATGCTCCATCGAGCAATCTATGGTTCCGTAGAACGCTTTTTCGGTATCCTTATCGAACATTTTGCGGGGCGTTTTCCCCTGTGGTTAAGTCCGCACCAGGTTCGCATTCTCACTGTAGCCGATCGCCATATCCCTTATGCTGAAGAGATAGCAAAAATGATTAAAGCTGCGGGTTTTCATTGCGATGTCGATCATAGTGGGGAATCAGTAAGCAAAAAAGTGCGCAATGCACAGCTGACTCAAATTAATTACATGCTTACAATTGGAGATAAGGAACTAGAAAATCGCACGCTGAATTTAAGAACACGCGATAACGTGGTCCATGGAGAAATTCTGCTTGATGAGTTCCTAAAGAACATTACAAAAGAGAGAGACGAGCGGAGTTTAGTTTCTTTATATCCTTCAGTATCAAATAATTAAGGGTTGCTTTATGCATACAATTGCTGTCTGTAGTTTCAAAGGGGGAACGGCTAAAACCTCAACGGCTCTTCATGTGGGGGCTGCTCTTGCCCTATTTCATAAAAAAAGAGTCCTTCTCATTGATTTTGATGCGCAGGCAAATTTGACGACAGGGCTTGGCTTTGATCCGGATGAAAACGATAGCATGGCGGCTGTATTACAGGAAAAAAAGACGTTCCACGAAGTCGTCAAAAAAACGGGCGTCCCCAAGTTGGATTTGGTCCCGGCAGACACTTGGCTCGAAAGGGTCGAAGTGACTGGCGCGCTTGCCTCCGATCGTTATTCTCATGAACGACTACACGAGATCATTAAGGATCTCGATTATGATTTTATTATTATCGATACTCCTCCTTCCCTCTGTTGGTTAACAGAGTCGGCTTTGATTGCCGCACAGCATACACTCATCTGCGCAACGCCCGAATTTTACAGTGTGAAGGGGTTAGATCGTTTGTCTCAGTTTATCGAGAGCATCAACCAGCGTCACCCATTGAATATTTTGGGTGTCCTCCTCTCTTTTTGGAATGCCAGAGGCAAGAGCAATCAGTCGTTTTTAGAAGTGATAGAAAGAGCTTTCCCAAAAAAAATCTTTAAGACTAAAGTGCGACGCGATATCACTGTTTCTGAAGCTTCGATTTTTGGTAAGCCTCTTTTCGAAACAGCCCCTAGCAGCCGAGCTGGTGAGGATTTTCTAGCTGTGACTAAAGAAATTTTAAAACGACTGTAAAGGTGTAAGATTATGGGAAAAGTCAACGCACTGCTGACGGAGCGCTTGAAAAAAACAGAGCACTCCTCTTCCAAAATGACAGCGATGGCACATCAGTCGGCAAATGGTCAGTTGACGAGTTTTTCCGGTGTTTTTAGTCTTTCCGATCTCTCTGAAGGAGAAAAGACAAAGATTGAATCGATTTTAAAGGACTATATTGTTGACAACGTCGACATCACAGGCGATTTAAAAGCCTTGCTTTCAATTACTTCAGAAGTAAAAGCAATCGGTAATCAAGCAGCTCTTTTACACGGTGAACGGATCAAGAAAGCACATACTATCCTCACACGCTATCGCGATGGGGCTTTTACAGCTTGGCTCCTTGCAGCCTATGGCAACAGACAAACTCCTTATAACCTCATGCAGTACTATGAATTTTGCGAGATGATGCCAAAGACATTGCGTTTTCAGATCGAGTCGATGCCTCGTCAGGCAATCTATACCCTTGCAAGCCGTGAGGGAGACATAGCAAAAAAACGCTCCTTCGTTGAAGAATATAATGGCGAAACGAAGTTGGAGTTGTTAAATAAAATTCGCCTCTCTTTTCCCCTTGACGAGCAAGATGGCAGACGTCAAAATATCGGTGAAGCGATCATTAAATTGTTGAAGAAAACCTACCAAGAAATGAAAGGAAAGAGATCTCCTTTCTCGAAAAATCAAAAAGATGCTATAAATACCCTTCTAGAGGGCATTCAGTCCCTAGTGAAATAAGGGGCGATTTTATGATCGGTACATCTGAATTACTCGTGATCCTTTGTGTGGTTCTTATTCTTTTTGGAGGTAAAAAACTTCCCGAATTAGCACGTAGCATCGGTCTTGGCATCCGTGAATTTAAAAAAGCATGTCATGGTTTAGATGAAGAGGATGTGGTTCATAAAAACACAGCGAAGACAAAAGAAGATAAGACTGTCATCATCGATGTGGAACCAGAGAAAAAAAATTAAACGCAAAGGCGCAAAGAGAGGGCAACCTTTGGGTATCTGTTATTGAGGTAGCCGAAGGGTGCCTCTCTTTGCGCCTTTGCGTCTTTGCGTTTAAATTTAATTGTGTCTTTGCGTTTAAGCACAATTGAGTGCTACAAATGGTTGTCATGGGGAGGCTACGTGGACGATGATGATCTATACTCTCCTTTTTGGGGACATGTTGAAGACCTGCGTTATTATTTTCTAAAAGCTTTGAGCATCATCGTTGTCGGTGTGATTTTAAGCTTTGCCTGTTATCAACCAATAATAGCCTTTTTGACTGCTCCATTGGAGTCTATTGATGCGGAAGCGGTGCCCAAAGGGCTTCATCGGGACCGTCTCGAAACGGTGCGTATCGTCAATTCTTCTGATACTCCAATGCTTTTTAGTCTACCTGAAGAGGCGTTAAAACCCAACCCCCCGTTGCCATCAGTAGAAGAGATTACTGATAATACCTATCGAATAGCTCCAAAAGGACAACTTCTTTTCTCAAAACCTGTTTTTGAAAGTTTACCACTCGTTGTGTTGAGTCCTCTTGAAGGGGTTTTAACTGCATTGAAAGTGAGTTTCTGGATCGGTTTTGTCGGCACCTCCCCTTTTTGGTTATTTGTTTTTTTGCAGTTTATTATCCCTGCTTTAAAGGGGGAAGAGAAGGCACTGGTTTATCCGTTTTTATTGACATCATCCGCCTTTATTCTCGGTGGGATCTGTTTTGCCTTTTTTGTTACTGTTCCCATTGCGAATCAATACCTTGTGGTTTTTAACCAGACAATCGGAACAAACTTGTGGTCGCTTGAACGTTACCTCGATTACACGCTGTTTCTTCTGCTCGCTAATGGATTCGCTTTTGAATTGGGGGCAGTGGGCATTTTTAGTGTGCATCTAGGTCTGGTGTCGGCCAGGGCATTAGTAGCAGGACGACGCTTTGCCATTGTAGGGGCTTTCATTTTAGGAGCGTTGCTCACCCCCCCAGATGTCTTGACACAACTGATGCTTGCAATCCCCCTCATGCTCCTTTACGAAGGATTGATTCTGTTTGCAAAATGCACCGAAAGAAATTGCTAACCCCTGTCGTGCGGGGAGAAAGCATAGACGAGATCTTGCTTGTCATGTTCATCGAGGAAAAGGCGCCATTGTTCAGCTAACCAGCTAAATTCTTCAAGCAAATCGACAAACATCCGCTTATTCAAATTGCTAAGATTTCCCGTGTAGTGGAGTTGGATGCGGTAGTTTTTTTCATCGAGGGAAAGGCGGTTGCTCAAAGCCCCTTTGGCGAAGTCCGGTTGAGTAGAGAGAGATTTTCTAACGCTCATTGGGATAAAATTCTCTCCTACGTAAACAGCTGATGTGAGAGAGATTTTAGTTGCTCTTTCGAAAACATGAACAATGATGTTCGAATCGCCGAGTTTTATTTCGGCAATCTCATCTTTAATTAATTGATGAATCAACCTATCTAATTCAGATTCAATTATCATGACGATCGCGCCATCGTGGCAAGCGCAGTGCAAATGAGCAATACGCCGACAGCAACCCCCCATGTTTTAATTATAATTCAATGAGCAATTTTAAATAAAGAACTACTCTTGATTTTGTACGTTTTTATAACATTCGCTTAGTTGATCTTTAAGTCGCTTCATCGATTCGAATGTGTTGGTCGCCTTGTCCATTGCATACTGAGGAGAGGTGGTTACCTCCAAACTTTCGGGAATGGAACAAGCAGCTTCGTGAAATCCCTGCTTCTGACGTCCCCTTTTTGGAAGGGGTTTGTTTTTTATTTCTACCATGGCCTTAACCTCTATTTTAGGAATGCCCCCATTCGATTGGGGAAAGTCCTTGGTTTACAAGTATTTGATTAATGCGTGAAAAATGGCGAGATCCGAAGAAACCCCGATGAGCTCCTAGCGGCGAAGGGTGAGAACTCGATAAAATAGTATGTCGAGAAGAATCGATCGTCGTCGATAGTTTTTTCCATTTATTTTGTGCAGCGTTACCCCATAGGACAAAGATGACGGGTTCCTTTCTGTCTATCAAAGCCTTTAAAATAGCATCGGTAAACAGTTCCCATCCCTTCCCAGCGTGGGACATGGGCTCCCCTTTTTGTACTGTCAGTATTGTGTTTAGGAGTAAGACTCCCTGCTCAGCCCAAGGGATAAGAGATCCGTGGCGTGGGGGGAGGAGTCCTGTGTCAGCCTGAAGTTCTTTGAAAATGTTTTTAAGTGAAGGGGGCAATTCAGTTCCTTCCGGGACGCTGAAGCAAAGCCCATGAGCCTGCCCATCGCCGTGGTAGGGATCTTGACCCAAGATAACGACTTTGACAGCATCGAATGGCGTTTTGGATAGTGCATTGAAGACTAAGTCTTCAGGAGGGTAGACAGGGGAAGAGCCTTCGCGAGCCTTTGCAAGAAAAGTAGTGAGCTCGCTGAAATAAGGCTTGTCGAATTCTTTTTTAAGCACTTCGTGCCAACCGATTAGTCCATCTAGTTTCTTTTTCATACAGTCATCCTACAGGATTTATTGAGATAGAGAAAAGAAAATTCTATCGTTGACGAGAATTTGCTTGAGTCGCTATGATTTCGACTTTATAAAACGAGGACATCGGGAATGAAGAATATTGCTGAAAATAATTTGATACGCTTTATTAATATTACGAAGAAAAAAGACGGCATTTTTGCTAATTTTAAAGCCAAAGGGATTAGGGCCGGGGTTAGTTTTAGCGCATCGATTTCTGTTGATATTTCTTCTGTTGAGATAGATATTTCTGAAGATAACCTCGAAAAAATTATCGAGCAATCAGCCCGTTCTGCAGTCAAAGAATTTAAGAAAGCCGAATTCGAATTTGAAGGCATAGCCTCTCTTTAATCTGGGTGTAGCGCAGCTTGGCTAGCGCACTTGCATGGGGTGCAAGGGGTCGAGAGTTCGAATCTCTCCACTCAGATTCTTTTTTACTACTGCAAGAATTTTCTTATGAGAGATCTTTCCTAGGCATATGAATAAAAATGATATTTGGGATATCACTCCTTTAGTGACTATAACTTTTCCTCTTTGGCCAGGCAGTCAACCTCTTCAGCGGACTATTGCCTGTGATATAGCTTTAGGAGATATTGTAACATCTTCGATAAGTATGACATTGCTCTTTTGGAAAATCTTAATTTAGATAACGTTCCCGAGGGAATGTACGAACTTATTGCCCTCCCTCTTAAACTTAAAGGTTTTGACGCGAGCCCTGTACGTGCTATTTTGCGGGGCATTGAATCCGTTTCGGTATAGGCATGGGAGGGAATTAAACGCAAAGACGCAAAAACGCAGAGATAGAAAAAGAGATTTCTTAGCTCAGGAATAAACGAGAACAGGATATGGAGGATCAGGGAGGATATGTAGGATCGTTATTGCTAGACTCAATCATAGGTAAAATGGGACATTGAGTTTTTAAGCTCCTCGCAAGCTCGGATCTTAAAAAAACCATTCTCAATTAAGCCTCGAGGCTTAATTGAGAAGAGTGAATTGATTACTGAGCTTGCGAAGTAGTCACTTATTTGATTGAGTCTAACAATAACGATCCTACATATCCTCCCTGATCCTCCATATCCTGTTTTCGTTTATTCCTGAGCTAATAAATCTCTTTTTCTATCTCTGCGTCTTTGCGCCTCTGCGTTTAAACCCTCCTTTGTTCTTTTGTTAATATTGAATTTTATTGCGAATTATACGATTATAGCATATGAGAGATTGTTAAATTTGCTTCTAGATTACCTTTACCTGGATAACTTGTCATGAAAAAATGGTTTCTATTACTTGCTGTTTGCCTTTCTAACTTGGTGTTAGCATCGCCAATCCAAGATCGTAAAATCGATCCAACTGCGCTTGCGCAACTTGCCTCTGCTTTAAATCTTCCAAAAGATGTGGATATTGTTAGTGCAACTCAGCAACGTTGGCTCCGTAAACCCAATCAAGAGAGATGGGAAGTTGCTGAGCTTCCCCCAGATCAAAAACTTTTCGTCCTGAAGTGGGCTGCAGAACAAGGGATGTTTGCCGCGTGGAAACCTTGTTACAAGACATACGATAAAGCTTTAATCTTGGGAGCGACAACTTCTCGGATGCAGATGCGTCTCGACTACCTTAAGGAACTCTGGAACGATGGTGTCCGCTTCAGTGAAATTGTATGGCTCACCGGCGATAGGCCCCTCGATAAACAGGTCGATAGCTTAACAGATCGGTGTAAAAATGAGTCTGAAGCTGCTCATATCCTTTGGACAGAAACAAGCCTCCCAGAGGAAATGCGAGCTGTCCCAGTGGTTTTCATCGCAGTCCCCATGAAAGGGGAAGGTTCTACTCTAAAACGTCCAAACACAGAAGATACCATTGTTGCGTGGTTGAAAGTTGCACCAACACCATGTACGGCATTATTTGTCTCTGATCAGCCCTTTTGTGGGTATCAATTTGCAGTCATTAAAGGAAGCTTACCCAAGGTCTTTTTATTTGATCTTGTAGGACCAGGAGTCGATCCAACAAGCCATCCCGCTGCTGCAGCAATTGTCCTCGATTCGATAGCCCGCTGGATCTATCAAGAGAGCTTATCCTTTTTGGAATACCCAACGAGCATTTTTTAACAGGGGGCCATAGAGGTCTTCATTCATGGGAATGGAAAGCTCTTGAACTTCTGCTTCTGTTGGAGGTTCTTGCTGAAACTCAATTTTAGGGGCTTTTGTCACTATGGCAAAAGGAGTTTGTTCATTTCCCTCTCCCATGCAAAAAACGGTGGCTGCTGCGAGTCCATCGAGGTTGTTTCTCATCGTGACACGCAAGGGAGTACCGAAAATAGTATCTGAAAAGTGTTTTAAGTCTTCAGGATAATGCCACGGTAATACTCCATTTTTTCCCATCACCCCTGTAGGATCGCAAGCTGCAATGCCAATAATTTTCCTAAACATCGTGCAATCCCCTTAACAGCTGATCTGAATGACAGCCGATTGGTTCTTGTGGAAAATGTATTCTGATATCAATGTCGACAGGCTGCAGGTTTATTTTCTCTTCAACGCTGCATCCTAAATGGACCCAAAGACGTAGTCCTGGAATTAAAAGTTCATAACGATCTGCGAATGGCAACTCCTGTTAGTAGCGAATGGCCGAAATCATATCGATTAGGTGAAATATCATTCAACAAGAATACCAAGCCTGACCTCAGTGCTGGTTATCCAAAACTCGCGTTAAAAATATACCGAACGGCCTATTTTTCAAAAGATCAAAAATTTGTAGTCAAAACCTAGAAAAAACGAAACCTATTGGCCTCGAACTTTTTGAAAGCTTTCTTGATCGGAGCTATGAGGGGATTGTAAAGGTTGAAGGAGTTATTTTGCTTGCTTGTCCATAATGTCCACCCGGTCCATGATGTCCATAAAAGGCTATGAACATCATGGAAAGGTGATGACGAACTAGAAAACAGCGCTCTAAGTTATGACTTTCGCGAAAACCAAGAGGCAACCCAACCAAACAATCCTTGAGGTGGTTGTTGTCCTACCGGCGCTACTACTGGTGCTACTACTGGTGCTAGTGCTGCAGGAGCTGGCGCTGGAGCTGGAGGTGCTCCCGGAGCTAGTGCTAGTGGGGCTGGTGGTGCTCCCGGAACTGCTGCTGCTGGCGCTCCCCCCGGAGCTGCTGGCGCTGGCGGTGCTCCCGGAACCACCGCTGCTGCTGGAGCTGGCGCTAGTGCTGCAGGAGCTGCCGCTGGAGCTGCCGCCGCTGGTGCTCTAGCTGCAGCTTCGTTAGCTTTTAACTCTTCTTTGATTTCATCAATTGTTTTTACTTTATCAAATGCTGCTATTGATTCAGCAAGTCGTCTAAGCCCCTTGATTTTTTCTTTGAATCTTACCGTAGGCGTAGATGTAAAAAAGTTTTTTGCTTCTGTTACGCCATCAAACGAGGTCTGTACTAACCTGTCTCTAATTGTAAAAGCCTGACGTTCTATTTGAGACACTGGACCAATAATTGTAGATCTGTCTCGTATTTCGTCTCTGTATCTAGTGAAAATACGCTCTTTTTTGTTTTCGAGGTCTTGATAGTCTTTTGAAATAACCTGGTTTATTTGTCCTATGATTGCTTCCGTAACCGATTGTATTGCTTCATTCATTCTTTTTACTTCAGCTAAATCCGTTGTTTTTTCTAATTCCTTTTTACAATCGTCAAGGTATTTTGAGAATTTATCCAGATTCAGTTTTTGATCTAAAGCAGCATCGTCCACTCCCGGACAAACCCCACTACGGTAATCCGTTTTAAATTTATTTATTAGATCAATAGATTTTTTAATAAGGGCTAAGGTCTTACTTTTTTCTTCTCTGATGGAGGCTTTTTCAGAGACTATTTTTTTGACAGCAGCTTTAAGTTTTCTGCGGTTACCCCAAGTTAAATTATCCAAACCTTCGTTGACGGTTTCTTCTTTGTGCTTATTTATTTTTGTTAGATTTGATCGAAGATCTGCTAATGTTGTTGAGTCATCGTATGTAGCTAGAGTTTGGACATCCTTAGAAACAGTGTCTAAATTTGCTTTCCATTTATCTAATTCTTCTTGTTTTGTTGCTTCTAGTTTAAGATCATTACCTGCTATATATCCATTAAGTTTTTTTATTGATTCGACGACTTCGTCCTTCTCAGAATCGATTGCTTTTTTTATGCATTCGATTTCATGTTTTTCTATGTCAGTTTTTAGCGTTTTTAATCTGCCTAATTTCTTTTCATTTTCTTCAAATGTGTAATTATCGAGTTTTGTGGGTTCTTCCTTTTTAATCTCTTTTAATCGATCCATTAAAAAGGATGTGCCTGCTTCTTTTTTAATATGGGGTTTGTTTAAAATGGCTTCGCACTCGCCTATGGCTTTATCTGTTGCTTCCATCGCTTTTTTTGCTTCCCCTATGACTTTTTGCAAGACATTATTGGCTTTGTCTTCACAGGAGTCTATGAATGCTTTCTCTAATCCACATCCACTGAAAACGCTGGCTTTTCCGGCAATGTCTTTTTTAAATACGTCTGCGGTTTTTTCTATTTCGCTCCTGCTATAGTACTTTTGAAATGAAGTTTGCTGTGCTTTTTTTCTTTGGGCTGGAGAGGCTCCGTCTCGACTTCTGTTTCTTGTCGAATGGGTGAATCCACCATCTCCATCACGATTGAAAGTAAAATGGGCTTGTCCATCGTCGAGGTTGAGGTTCTGTTGTACAATATTTTTAATATCATTGCACACAATATCATTGATTATCTCAGCTAAGTTTGTAAATCTTTCATCGTTGTCTTTTGCAAATTTTACAATACGTTGTTGTTCCTTGTTCAAACGAATAACAGTTCTCATCATGCGGAGTTCTCCGTCGAATTTATATTTGACGTAAGCAACGACTGCATCTTCGGACTTATTAAGAGCAATTTGTTTTTTTTCTTTTAATGAGTCCCCAATTCTTGTTTTTTGCTTTGCCTCTAGATCATCTGTGGTGACCTTCTCATCGAAAGAATCTTTTGTAAATGGCACTACTGTAAGTGTTTTATTTTTAACTTCGGTGCTTCTCTTAAGAGATTCTGCGCTACTCTTTGCTACGCGGTCGATCATATCGATTTGTTCGGACTGTGGGACAACAGGTGATGGTGGATTAAGATTGGCTGGGACTCGGGGGGCTCCAGCTCCTCCAACCACGTTAGATGGAAAAAATCTCATTCTATTACCTCTGATAATTAATTGTTTTTAAAAACAAACAAATATTAAATAACCTTATACATTAATTATATGATTTGTATTAATATTGACGCAATCAAAATTAAATTAATTTACACAATCTCGGCACTCAAATTACTGTGCATAAGGGAAATTGAACCGCAGGGCGCAGAAGCGCAGGGGAGAAAGCAGGGTTTTTATCCGTTATAAATAGAGGGACGAAAGAAAATCTAATCCATTGAGGATTTCGATCTGATCATCTACTTTTTGACGTTTAAGGTCCCGCACAACTTGTGCAGCAGGTAAGTGATATTTATTTTGAAAGTATCTCAAGTCTCGAGAGATCGAATGCAGCATTTTATGAATTTCGTCGAATACGAGCAAATCCGTTGACGATAGCCAAGATTCATTTTGATGGAGCTCGATTACACATTTACAGAAAAATACAAATGTGGTAAACTACAGAAAAAGGGGATAAGATATGACCACTCATCAGCAACACAGTCATGAACAGTCAAGAATGACTATAGATATGCCTTTTGAGGAGCATAAACGACTTAAAGCAATGGCGGCGTTTATGGGAGTATCTCTGAAAAATCTGGTGCTTGGGTGTCTAAGAGATCATCTACTCAGCGATAACGAACCGAACGATGAAACTTTAAAAGCGTTCAAAGAAACCGATGAAAGAAAAGGTTTAGTCCGCTGCCAGGACTTCAATGATTTCGTTAACAAACTCGATCTCAAATAAATGCTCAAAATTTCCTATCGCAATCAATTCAAAAAAGAATTAAAACAACAACAAAAGAGAGGAAAAGATCTAAAAAAATTCTTGGAAGTAGCCGAAAAACTCGCCTGCGAAAAATTTCTTGATCCTAATTATAAAAATCATAAATTGGTTGGGAGCTTTAGAGGGAGATGGGAATGTCATATCGAACCCGATTGGCTTCTTGTCTACTTCAAAACAGATGAAGAGATTATTTTCGAAAGAACTGGAACTCATTCTGATCTTTTTAAATAGTCGTTCAATCTGTATATTAGGCGCATGTCTTCTATTTCTAATTTATTAAAAGTTTTTTTTAGTAACCGCGCAGAGTGTTTGTTCCAGGCATTTAAGAAAGAGCTGTTTGCTAATTCATGTCCATTCTCCAAGCGGTTTATTATTGTCCCCAGTGCGGCGATGAAAGATTGGCTGCTCATGCAACTGGCAAAGGACAAAGATCTCGCGATCGCTGCCGGTATTGAAATTCACTTTCTTGAACCGGCAATCAGTACTCTCTGTGCTTTTCTTGGTCCAGGGACTTCGGTCGAACGAAGGCAAGAGCCTGATCGACTTTCTCTTGCTCTTGCAATTGAAGCAACAATTGCAGATGTGATTAAAGATTTTCATAATTATCCCGTTTCCCTTCAGGTTCAGTGGAAGCCACTTTTAGATTATTTAGGTATGACGACCAACCATTCCATTTCTTTTCGTACTGCAAAAAGGATTACGGCGTTAGCTGCTACTTTAGCTCCTCTCTTTATCGATTATGGATCCTATGGTGACCAGATGTTTTCTCAATGGAGATCGGCTACGACTGCAAATATCCATTGGCAACAGCTATTGTGGAAGTCTCTTGAGCTGCGTTATGCAATTTGGAATTATCCTTATCGCAAGCTAGAGGCTTTTGAAATTGAGGCTGATTGGACTCCTAGCCAGATGCAAGTTCATCTTTTTGAATTAAGTTACCTCTCTCCACTGCACTACAGATATTTTGAGAAAATTGCTCGTCATATACCTGTAAATTATTATCTTTTTTCTCCATGCAAACAATTTTGGAGTGATCTCCTTTCAGGTAAAGAAGGAGCTCGGCTAAAAAAATATTGGATGGAACAACAAATCCCCGACTCACAACAGACGGCTTTGGATGAACTTTTAAGTGAGCACCATCCATTGCTTGCAAATTTTGGTCGGTTGGGAAGGGAGATGGCAACCCAAATAGAAGCTTCAGATCCTCTTCTTTATGAGCATTATCTCATCACCTCTTCCTATTCTCAGTGTTCAGACGCTTCGGAAACTCCAGACGTTGAGCGGGAAGAAACTTCTCACCCACTTACCCTTTTGGAGGCTGTTCAAGGGGATATGGTGTTGATGAGATCTCCTGACGTCACAGATAAAATTCCTTTTGATGCGTATGATAGGACTTTACAAATTCATGGAGCGCCTAAACCAATGCGTGAAGCACAAGTTGTGCATGATACCATTCTCTCCATTCTCGATGCTCATCGCCATGATGCAGATCCAATTACACCTGCCGATATCGTCGTGATGGCCCCGGATCCCTCTGTTTATGCTCCTTTTTTGCGTGCAGTTTTTGCCTCTTCGGACAGTAATGTGCGTTTGAGGATGCTCGATGCTTATCCGGCCACAAATGATACTTTGATTCAAGGATTTCTCCATCTTCTTGATCTCTCATTAGGACGATGGGATATTAACGCTCTATTCCGTCTCATGGAATATTCAGAATTTCAAATTCGTCATCAGTTTTCTCCTGAAGATATACGGATCATTATCTCTTGGGTAAAAAAAGCTGGTATCCGTTGGGGAAATGACTCATCTCACAGAAATGAGCTGTTGCAGCGTGATCATTGTCGCAGTGAGATGGTTGGAGAAAGTAAGTATGGCACTTGGGAACATGGGATCGGCTCTCTTCTTGAGGGGATCGCAATGGCTTCAACGAATGAGACTGAAGGGGTATTCTCTCCACTAGATGGTGTCGAATCGATCCAAACTGAGCTTTTGGGTAAATTTCTCTCTATCATTCGTTCTTTACTCATCGACCTCAAACCATTAGCTAATGGCTCTCTTCTATCTCTTACCGATTGGTCTGCTTACCTTAGATGTCTCGCTGAGGGGTATTTTAGCCCTTGTGATCGAAAAGAATCCTGGAAATTGTTAGATGCCCATCTCGGATCTTTTGGAGATGTGATCGATGGACTAGAAGAGGCTACATACACATTTCATTCCATTCACTACCATTTGAAAAAAGGACTCCAAACAGAAAAAATTGTCTATAGAGATTCCAATATACAGGCAGTCCGTTTTTCCTCGCTCCTTGCAATGCGTGCCGTCCCGGCAAAAGTGATCATTTTGATGGGGATGAACGATCAGACGTTTCCTAGAACGGATAAAATTCAATCGATGAATTTGTTGCTGACATCAGAGAGAAGTGATTATTATCCCTCTCAGGTCGATTTAGATCGGTATCTATTTATCGAAGCATTGTTTTCGGCCCGTCGTTATTTCATTGCGACCTATTCATCACAGCTTCCTGGGGAATCAGGAGAACAACCTCCTTCACTGTTGATCAAAGAATTGTTAAATTATCTCGACAGTGCCTGTACAATCCCTGAAAAATCTCCTTCTGAATATTGCCTTCATACACATCCGTTGTTTCCCTTTCACAAGAGTTATTTTTCTTCTTCAAGTGCGCTTAAAAGCTATTCTCAACGTTATTTTTCGGCGGCTTTAGCTCATTATGGAGTCAATAAAGAAGAACCTAAAAGCTTTTTGTCGTTTTTGGTTCCAACTCCTCAAAAAAAAATATCGGGATCACATCACATTCCTCTTAATGACCTCGTTACGTTTGTGAAAAACCCTCTTAAAAACTATTGTAATAAAGGACTAAATCTTTACATTGATGAAACAAGTAGTCTTCATGAAGCGCATGAAGACTTATTGCTTTCAAATCTCGATAAATATTCTTTGGTTAAACAGGGGGTTTTCAACAAAAAAATGATCTGCGCTGTGGAGAAAAGTGAGAAAATTCCTTTTGGTCCTTTTAAAGTTATTGAAGTAGAACGGGTAAATAATGAGATTGAACAGATCACAGACAATTTAAATGCATGTGGAGTCGATACCGGTTCCTTATTTTCAATAGAATTCAATGAGCGTAATCAAATGGCGGAGTGGATTGCTTCCCCTACATCTTGTTGGAAGCTTCCTCCATTGATTCTCAGAGGGACATCCTGTGGCGATATTCGTTTGACCGGACACCTTGGTGAAGTTTCTGCTGCTGGATTGATTTTACTTGCTGAAGACAACTTAAAAGAAGTGGTCAAAGCATGGCCTAAAATATTGATCTTTGGATGTCTAATTAATGCTTATCACCTTCCTATAGCCCCGCAAATTATATTTGCAAAAGGAAAGAAAGGTGAATGTAAAAAAATGGATTTCTGTGAACCTGAAAAATTGCTGACCTATCTTGTTGACTATTACTTAAAACATCGAGATCTCTTTTCCCCTTTGATGCCTGAATGGATAGATCCTATTTTAGATGGAGCGCCGGAAGAACTTGAAAAATTGCTTCAAGAAGTGCGTGAGGAAAATGAATTTAAACCCGTGTACGATGAATACCTTAAGTGGTTGGCGCGGAATTCTCTTGGATTAGATTTGAGTTCTATCGTCGATAATTGGCAGGGAATAGCTCAGGAGTTATTCGTCGACATGAAACAGGCTTGGTACCCGAAAGCTGATAAATTAAAACAAAAATAGGTTTGGGAGTTTTATAGATGTTGTGCATGAACAGGGATTTAAAAGCAAAGACATTATACAGAAACGTAAAGGCTGAAAGACACTATGCATAAATACAGAAACGCAAAGGCGCAAAGACGCAAAGGCGCAAAGGAAATTTGTTTCTTTCTGATAAACAATTTTTCTTTCCTTTGCGTTTCTGTGTTAATGTATAACGTCTTTGCGCCTTTGCGCCTTTGCGTCTTTGCGTTTCTGTGTTCATGCACAACATCCTCGTACTCGTCTTTGTGCCTGTGTTTCATAGGTGGTCTGTGATGAAGTCGGCATTCAACATTCTTTCTAGGCATCAGCCAATTCATCGTCATGCTATTCTTGAGGCCTCCGCAGGGACGGGAAAAACATTTGCCATTGAAAATCTCGTTGTGCGTCTTCTCATTGAGGAACACCCAGAGCATGCCCCCCTTCTGTTAGAGCATATTCTCATCGTTACGTTTACGCGTGCAGCTACCCGCGATCTTCAATTGCGCATCTTGGAAAATCTAAAAACGATCATTATTACGATTAAACGGTTCTTATCAGACTCTACAATCGATGAGAAATCGCCCGATTATCTCCATGCTCTATTAGAACAGGGAGACGTTACCGCTCGTCGAGCACTAAGGCGTTTAGAATATGCTCTTTTCACTTATGATAAGGCGCAAATTTTTACCATTCATGGATTTTGTTGGCGCATGCTTAATAACTATTCCTTAGAAGGGGGAATCAGCTTAGCTTCTTCTTATAGTGATGAAGATCCTTTAGTGATGACAACCCTTTTAGGGGTGATACGCGATTTTTTACGTACTGAACTAAAACCCGAGATGTATTCGCCAGTGCAGCTTGAAATAATTCTCAAGTACGCAACGACAAAAAGAGAGATTAGCCTTCTTCAAGAAAAGTTGCTTGTCGAAGTCAATCGTGGTTTACAATTTCCCTCTTTACCTACATTTTCCGAGCTTTTTATTCAGTTTCAATCGGCCATGAGGCATCTTCAACACTCTTATAATTTCAATAAAGATAATATCATCGCCGACTTTCTTACTTTAGCACCCTGCTATAATGGGTTGTGTAATAGAGACAAACAGATCCATTCAGAAATTTTAGAGCAACTGAATCGTTTCGCTAGTTTATTTGATAAAACCGAATGGAATGAAAGCGATTTCGACGCTCTTCTTAAGGACGGATTAATATTTATCGATCTATTTGATAGTAGTAAGCTCAAAAAGAAGGCAAAGCCGTTGGATGCCGGACAATTGCATTATTTCTCTTTTAGAGAGATCTTAAAGAATGTTTTGGAACCAATTGTTCATCAAGGTTCTCATCCAGCTTCCCTTTTTTCTCGTTTGGCAAGCGACTGCCAAAGATTTGTCAAGCGGTACCAAGGGGAAAAAGAACTTTTTGGACATCACGATCTCCTAGTTAAAATGAAAGAAGCGATGGGGAATGATTCATTTGTCAATCAAATACGAAACACTTATCAAGCGGCCATCATTGATGAATTTCAGGATACAGATCCCATTCAATGGGAGATTTTTTCCTCCTTATTTGTTGAGAAAGAAAAATGGAAGGGGATTCTTTACCTCGTTGGAGATCCGAAACAGTCGATCTATGCATTTCGTCAAGCTGATATTTATACATATCTGAATGCAGCACAATCTCTTGGAAATGATGTTCAATGGACCCTCGACACGAATTTTCGCTCACAGCCTTCTTTAGTGGAGGTATTGAATGCATTATTTTCAACCGCTTCTACATTATTTCCCTTGCCAAGAGCTAATGATGGATGTGGACTCTCTTACAGAACGGTTTCTGCTGGCAATAAAACGGTAAAAGCCTTTGCTGATGGTAGAGCTTGCATGCAATTTTGGGTGGTGAAAGAAGAAAATGAAGAGGAAATTTTTTTCTCAGCAATCAGCAACGAACTCATCACCCTTGAATCTACTTCGTCTATCCATCCATCTCAATGTGCTATTTTAGTTGCTGATAGATACCAAGGGGCCCGATTAGCACGATATTTAAAAAATTTGTGTATTCCAGTTAAGAATCAACGCAATAGCGGGATTGAAAAATCCCCTGCGTTAGAAGCGATGAAAACCCTTCTTAACGGAATTCTCCATTACCGCGATAGCAGCGCTTTTCAATTGGCATTGTCTGGTTCAGTGATTAATCTCACCCACGATGAGCTACAAGAGGATGATACTTCTTTAGTTCAATTGTCTTATCGATTGCGCTCCGTGTGGATAGAAGAGGGCTTTGGAAAATTCTATCACGAATTGATGGGAAGTATCTGGAGTAAACAAGGATATTCTCTTTTAGAACAAATGCTCGTAAAGGTGGACGGAGGACAATTCTATTCCACTTGGCAAGATATTGCCGACCTCCTGATCGATGAGGAAGAAAGAAAAATGCTTTCCCCGCAGGGGGTCATCGACTTCTTAGACCAGTTTACAATGCTGGCACGCAATGAAGATCCCAGAATGAAAACATATCAAAATATGGAAGAAGAAGGGGTTTCAATCCTGACGACACACGCAAGCAAAGGACTTGAATTCGATATCGTCTTTGCCCTGGGAATGGTGAGTCGTCCCAAACAACATACCAATGGAATTATTTCGGTTGGCAGTCATCTCAAAGTGGTACAAAATCAATTAGACTCTCAATATCAGCAGTTTTGTGAAGAACTCGATGCGGAGAAAATGCGACAGCTTTATGTCGCGTTCACCCGGGCCAAATATCGCCTTTATCTGCCTGTCGTTATCAAAACAAAAGGTATTGCAATAGGAGGGGCTTCACCCATGGAACTATTGCTCGCTCGTTTTGGAACTCCTACAGATTATCAAGGATGGTATGAACGAATTAATCAGCAGGACGAAACATCACTCAATGAGTTTGTTGAGTTGCATCAGAATAAGGGACATATCTCATTAAGACATTTGGAATCTGTAGAAGACAATATTTCTAGAAAAATGTTTCAGCATGATCAGATCGATTGGATCGCTCCAGAAAAGTTTATCGTCAATGCCCCTCCAATACTCATAGAATCATTTTCATCTTTATCTCACCCTTCTGAACAGGAAAAAAAAACGATGAGCGCACCTCATCTATTTACTGCTGATAGTAAAAATGTCCATACACTTCCTGCCGGAGAGGATACAGGACTTCTTTTGCACTATATACTTGAAAAATTGCCTTTTCATATGATTAAAGAGGGTATTCTTGAAGTTGAAGCACAAATTCATTCCTTCATCGAAAACACCCCATTTGAATCTTGGGGGGAAGTTCTTGCTGAAATCATCATTAAGGCGGTTAAAACTCCTTGTTTTGGGACAAATCCTCCATTTTGTTTGGCTGATGTCGACCCTAAGAAAATGTATCGGGAGGCTGAGTTCCTCTATAAAAATGGTGACGACAATTCATTTTTGAAAGGAGTTGTTGATTTGATATTTGAATATGAGGATAAGTATTATATTGTCGATTGGAAAAGCAATTGGTTGGGTCCTGATGATTCCTATTACAGCGAGGAATTCATTCAAGAGGCGATGAAAGCAAATCAATATGAAATGCAGGCTTCAATCTATACCGAAGGGTTGCGTCGTTATTTAAGTATATTTGAAAAACGTCCTTTTGAAGAGGTCTTTGGTGGTGTTTATTATGTCTTCTTGCGTGGTGTTGGGAATTTGAATTTATGGAAAAAAAGTCATTAAACTCGATTTTGTACATTTTTTGCCTCCTTCCTCGCGAGAGAAGCAAACTGCAGCGTATTAAATTTCGAAGGAAGGGGTGTTTTTACCCCTTCCGAGAAATTTAATTAGCTGCAGGAAGCTTCTCTCCGAGGAAGGGGGCAAAAAATGTACAAAGTCGAGTTAAAAGCACTATGGGCGACCTTTTTTTGGATAGGATTGGCTCTCCTATTTAATCTGGGAATCTTTGTCTATTTAGGAAGGGAGGCTGGCCTAAATTTTCTCATGGGTTACCTCATAGAAAAATCGCTTAGCATTGATAATCTTTTCGTATTTATCGTCCTTTTTAAATATTTTAAAACTCCGGAAGAATATCAACATAAAGTTCTTTTTTGGGGAATCGTTGGAGCTCTTTTGATGAGGGCGTTGATGATCTTTTTCGGATTGGCGTTGATCAACGCGTTTTCATGGATGCTTTATCTATTTGGAGCTTTTCTGGTCTATACAGGAATCAAAATGATTCAGAAAAGAGATGTCGAAGCAGATGTTAGTGAAAATCGGATGCTCAAATGGCTTCAACGATCCATCCCGATGTCTAGTGAGTACGACGGGGATAAGTTTTTTACAAAAAAATCAACAAAATGGGTGGCAACACCACTCTTTGTCGTGTTGCTTGCCATTGAATTCACCGACCTTGTCTTTGCATTAGACTCTATTCCAGCAATTATGGGAATCACCCTCGATCCTTTTATCATCTACACGTCGAATATTTTTGCTATCTTGGGATTGCGTTCATTATTTTTTGTCCTAGCTAGATTGATGTCGTTATTCCATTATCTTCATTATGTGCTTGCGGCTATCCTCATTTTTGTGGGATGTAAAATGATCTTTTTTCATTAGACTTCTATTTTTTTGTAAATTCTAGGAAAAATTCTCTATTCCATAAATCGAGCGTACGCAATTGTCTGTCGCGTAAGAATGGTTTAATGTCCTTCTTGGCAGCTTCCCAATCGATAGATTCAATTTTTTCTCGGAGTTTTTCATTCACCCATCTATTATCAATATTAAGTTCTTTCCCCTTCCAAGGACCTTGTTGAATAAGAGCATTTTGCAAATTTAACAAGTTAATTTCTGTTTTTCGGGACATATACCAAACAAAATCAAACCAATCCCGACCCTTAGTGTATTCTCTGCACAGAAGTGCATGAATTTTACCAGAGAATAGACTAGGAAGATCTTGTGTGACAATTGAAAAAGGTTCTGGAAATGTTATTATTTTTGTTTCGTAACCGAATCCTGTGGGGGGGTTGGTATCGATCTCGAGCTTAATATTGACAACTTGAACGTCAGAGCGTGTTCTTGCATAAATTAGCTTTAAAACCTGTCCAAAGGAGTGTTCTTTAAGAAATGCTTTTTTTACAGCATCCTCAGTTTTTGATCGATCTTTGACCTCTAGTTGAAGGCCGTATCCGCTGAATTCCAAAGCTATTTCGTGGAAAAACTGATCCCATTTGAAATTTTTATCAGGTTGAAGCAACACAAAATCCATATCTTCAGAAAATCGGTTTAATCCATACACAATTCTAAGACACGTACCACCTTGAAAGGCGGCATATTTAAAGAACTCAGCTCTGCTTAGAGCCGACAAAATAATTTCCTGAGCGATTTCCTTAAAAGCATTCAACTCTTCCTCTTTCCCCCCAGGTTTATATTCTTTTATCCTTTCTTCAATGATTCTTATTTCCATTTACAAAACCTCTTAGAATTTTACTTAAAAAATTTCTGACTCGACTGCTCTGGTAGTGCTCTGAAAGAATTCGCAACGTTTTTAAATCGCTTTCAAGCATGTTTTCTATTTCAATCCTTAAATCTGAATATAAATCTTCAAGACAATTCCAGTGTCTTTTATGGACATAATAATGATCGGCAATGGCTTTCCAAGGACTAGCGATAAAAAAAGTCTCTTCATCGATTCCCTCTCTTTGTACTTCTAAGTAAAATAGCCGATCGGGAACATGTGCATATTGAAAGATGCCTAAGGGTGTTTCAAATTCATTCGCTCGCTTTGCTGTAGCACATGTCGTTGTATACACTGCCTCCGGGATCCATTGATGGTGGAAAAGAGCCGATTCGAAGCTGATGTAACTAGGACCATAAATTGAGTGAGCGATTTGAAAGTTAATAGGAGAATTTTTTTTATAAGGGTTACCAATTAGATAAATTCCACGACGCAGTCGTATTAAAATTCCTTTCTTGATCGCTCGGTTAACAGCTGCATAGCGCTTGGAATCATCTGAGATAACTGTTGCAATATCTACATCCCTAATCGTACATAACGGCCATTGCAAAAGTAGATTCTCAAAATTGGAATTCATATTTACTATCCTAAAACATGTTTAAAACTTACGATTTTAGTAAGTATCTAACTTGTTTTTAGCATAGATGTTTATTTTATGCAAGAAACTTGCGATTTTTACAAGTTTCTTGCATAAATGCCTCCAGGGCATTTATGTAACAAGGCCATTGCTGTATAAAATAGAGTAACTTAAGTCAATTTATGCAACAAAGTCCCTTTGTCCTTATAGAGCCTAGGAAGTTGTTTTAGTAGATAAAAAGGAACAGAAAGAATATTATCGCAAAGCGATAAAGGATTTTGCGAAACACGAATGCCTAGGGTGCTTTTTTTTTCTTTCATAAATTCCCTCAGTGATTTGAGCCGCCCTGTAGTACCGGCCTTCACTTCGATTGGAACAATTTCAGAATTGATAGTAATGACAAAATCGACTTCGGCAAGAGAACTTTTGGCTTCTCGATTCCAGTAGAATAGCTGTTTATTTTCATAGGATTTTCCATAAGCAAGAAGTTCTTGCCCAACAAATTGTTCAGCTAATTCTCCGGCATTGATTTGCAAAATATCCTGATTTAGAATGAGTTCATTATCATACTGGTGAATGCCCTGAAGCAATCCAATGTCGAGATAGAGTAGTTTGAATTTGTTTTCATTCATTTGTGCCATTAATGGGATTCCTGAGGCACTTGTTGCATAAATGCGATTGATTAAGCCTGCCCAGCAAAGTTGTTCAAGGGCTATTTTTATATCGCGTGAACGAGATTCTCTATCTACAGATACAAATTTGAAATGTTGACCAATGAGATGTGGGGCCCTTTCAAAGCATTTTTGAAGGTGTTTGTATTGTGTTTTTGTCGCATATTTCCCGAAGTCATTTCGATAAGTTTGAGTCAGAATTTCCTGTAAACGCTGACACTCTAAGTAGGAATTATGCTTCAAAAAAAGGTCGGTGACTGCGGGCATTCCACCGATGAGAATATACTTTTTAAACAGCTCAAGAGCATGGTTGTGGATTGATTCGGGAAGCGGATTGTCCAAGGAAACTTGTTCGAATGCATCTAAGAGTTGTAACTCTCCTTTATTATATAGAAACTCATTAAATGATAATGGACGTAAATAAAGAAATTCCACTCTTCCTACAGGGAAGGAGAAGTTGTGGTCTTGCAGCGTAAATTCTAGTAGTGATCCTGCAGCGATTACATGCAAGTTGGGCATTTTCTCCTTGAAATAACGCAGTGCAATAATGGCCTTTGGGCAGTATTGAATTTCATCAAGAAAAAGAAGTGTTTCCCCAGGAGTGATCTTGGTTTTCTTTTTAATTTCAAGTTGAGCTACGATCTCTTCTGGGTTGGGAGTTTCGAATAAAGAGGCGATTGCCGGTTCAAATTCGAAATTGATTGTCATAATGTTTGTGAAAAATTCGTTGCCAAACTTTTCGATAGTGAAGCTCTTTCCTACCTGACGTGCGCCCCTAATAATGAGGGGCATCCGGTTAGGAGAAGTTTTCCATTTTTTTAACTCTGTTTCAATATCTCTCTTCATGTTTGTATTTTAGCCAATAGTTGGTCAAAACACAAGGTTTATTTTGCCATTTTTTGGTTTTTATAGATTTTTTCGAGAGAAGTTTCGGGATTATTTTGGTTGTTTGAATTTTAAGGGATAACCTGTATTTAGGCTATGAATGCGATATTTGAGTTTGGTCTTTTATCACGAAGTGGTTAAATAAAGCTAGCCAGGGGTTAGGGTGTTAATTTTGGGTATGTTTTAGCAAAAAAAATCACATAGAATCGCTGAATTTCATGTGACTTTTTTGCTATAACAGGGATAAAATTAACTGTTTAGCCGAAGGCGTAGCTATACCACGAAGTGGTTCAAGATAATAGCCAGGGGTCGCTAACCACGGAGTGGTTGCTACCCCTGGAGTCATGTTTAAGAGAATGTACCACAACGTGGTACTACAAAGCTTGATTGATTCAATAATAGTTCCCTGTTTCTGTTCTTAGCATTGTAGTACCACTTTGTGGTACATACTTCTAACATTATTTCTGGGGGTGGCAACCACTTCGTGGTTAGCGACCCCCAGCTACTATCTTTAACCACTTCGTGGTAAAAAGCCAAATTTGAGTTGCTTATCCAAACCTCATGAGGGCCACACAAACTTGCGTTAAAATGAGTATCTAAAAAAAAGTCAAAGCTTCATTAGTTCTTTTCAGATCTCTTATGATGTTAGCTTGAGTTTGAATTACTAGATTTTTTTGTTCTATAGCTTCTTGTAACGATAGAACATGATCCATCAAATTCTCATTAATGATATCTTCATCACTTTCTGGGCCTTGGTCGAGATCTAGGGCTTGGCCTGGTCGTTCAATTGTTGCTTGCTTTGCCTCTTCACCGCTTTCATCCACACTAGGACCTCGAGCAAGCATATCCAAATTTTTAGAGTGAGTCTCCATCAATTTGTTGCGTAGTGCCTTTATTTTTTTTGCCTTTTCAATTGTCCGAAGTCGATTTTGCGAAAATTTTTCATGAGAGAAAAAAAAGCAATTATGCTTTTTCTATTTTCTGGTCTTCAATATCGCTTGAAATGACTAATTTTGGCATCAAATGTTTATCGGCAACGATTGTTTTTAAATTAGAAGAATCACCGCCTTGGGAAGGTAGGGTGATTGAAAATTCGATTTGGCCTCCAAAATCAGTTCGGGTCGTACGAGCTTGATCTTGTGATTGTATCAACTGT
>Ga0207113_1101_pt1 | contig 25114 bp, 20 predicted proteins | sample Alteio_BWMinHeat_69_FD_153559 | JGI IMG/M metagenome (GOLD analysis project Ga0207113, IMG submission 153559) | Enriched cells from forest soil in Barre Woods Harvard Forest LTER site, Petersham, Massachusetts, United States -... | ecosystem: Environmental > Terrestrial > Soil > Temperate forest >... | reverse complement strand
CAGGACTGATAATCGCGCTGTCTGTCGGTCATAAAGTTTTTTCGCGAAAGCATAAGTATAATAAGCGCCGGCCATCCAGAATAATATTCCTGGAAATTTATACGCAAAACTGTTTATGCCGAATAAATTAAAACTAAGAGCAGTAATCCAAAAAGGAAAATGTGGTTTATCAAGCCAGTCAAATCCCTGAACTTTCATATTGATATAATCTCCCGACAATACCATGTTTTTGGAAATGGTCGCATATAAAGCGCCATCGGGCTCAAGAACCGGCAGCAATAATCCACTGGCATTTACCAAAATACCAGCCGCAAGCAACCAGTAAAACCATTTGTCCAGCCAATTTTTCCAGGGAGAATATATGTCAGATCCTTCACGCAGAATATCCATAGCAATGCTTAAAAGGCTATCGCAAACTTAAGGTAAATGAACAACCATAACAGAATCAATTAATACCTTTATAATACAGATTTCAGTTTTATGAAATTCCTTAATAATCGGGCGTCTGTTGCGGGGTTATTGATTGCGCTCGGAATTATTTATGGTGACATTGGGACATCTCCTCTTTATACTTTACAAACTATTCTTACTGAAGGCGGCAGGGTGGATAAGGAACTCGTGTATGGTTCCATTTCCTGTATCTTCTGGACATTAACCCTGCAAACAACATTTAAATATATATTTATAACCCTGCAGGCCGATAACCATGGAGAAGGAGGGGTATTCTCCCTGTATTCATTGGTAAGAAGATTTGGCAAAAACCTAGTTTACCCCGCAATTATAGGTGCAGGTACATTACTTGCGGATGGTATTATTACCCCTCCCATTACAGTAACTTCTGCCATTGAAGGGTTAAACATGGTGAAGGGACTTGAGAAACATATCATACCTGGCAACACCCTGGTGATTGAAATCGTTGCTCTGATTCTCTTGCTGTTATTTATTTTCCAGAGATTTGGGACCAAAATTGTAGGAGGATCCTTCGGTCCATTTATGTTTTTATGGTTTGCCATGCTCGGAATATTAGGGGTCAGCCAAATCATTCATTATCCTCAAATATTTATTGCATTAAATCCCGTTTATGGTCTTGAACTGCTGGTGCAGCATCCAAAGGGATTCTGGCTGCTGGGAGCTGTATTTTTGTGTACTACCGGGGCCGAAGCGCTCTATTCGGATCTGGGCCATTGTGGAAGAAAAAATATCCAGGTCAGCTGGATTTTTGTAAAGAGTACTTTGGTATTGAATTATCTGGGTCAGGGCGCATGGGCTTTGCTACAACATAAGCAAACCCTTGATGGAATCAATCCATTTTTTGCAATTGTTCCCGGCTGGTTCCTGTTGCCCAGCATTATGATTGCCACAGCGGCGTCTATTATTGCAAGTCAGGCTTTGATCAGCGGATCTTTCACACTTATCAGCGAAGCAATCAGTTTAGGTTTCTGGCCGAGAGTAAAATTAAAATACCCAACCGATATAAGGGGGCAAATTTACATACCAAGCATCAACTGGATATTATTTACAGGTTGTCTGTTAGTTGTATTTTATTTTAGAACCAGCGAAGCCATGACGGCCGCTTATGGATTTTCGATCACGGTTGCCATGCTTATGACAACCTTTCTGATGTTTTATTTTTTACGATACATAAAGCATTATCCATTCTGGATTGTCGGAGCAATTATTACCATTTTTGTCTGTGTGGAATCAAGCTTTTTTGTTGCCAATGCAGTTAAGCTATTGAAAAGACTATTTTTCCTTGTGTTTGAAATAGGGCTGATCACGACTATGTATGTTTGGTATAATGCCAGAAAGATTACCTTAAAGCTCTTACCATTTGTTTATATAAAAGATTACTTTGATTTAATTGAGCGGCTCAGTAACGATAAAAGCATCCCAAAATTCGCGACCCACGTCGTTTATCTTACAAAAGCCGGAAGTCATAAACAAATAGAAAAAAGGATCATTGAATCTATATTCAGTCACACGACAAAGAGAGCAGATATCTACTGGCTACTTAATATAGGAAGGGCAGATGCTCCCTATACCATGGATTATAGTGTGGAACCATTACTGAACAATAAAATTATGAGAATAGATTTCAGGCTGGGTTTCAGGATACAACCCAAAATAGGGGTCATGTTCCGCAAAGTGGTTGAGGAGATGTTTCATAACAAAGAAATATATCTTGATAATCGCTTTCCTGTTTTGAATGCAAATAGTACCCATGATTTCAGGTTCGTAATCCTCGAAAGATTCCTCTCTTATGACAATGAATTTACCTTCCGGGACGGTTTTATTTTGAATACGTATTTCAGCATTATTAAACTTGCCCAGTCCGACAGTGAGGCTTATGGTATAGACAGCGACCAGGCCGTTATTGAAAAAGTCCCGCTGGTAGTGGCGCCGGTCACGAAAATCAACCTGAACAGGATAAAATATAAAAATGACCAGTTGGATCATTAGCCATATAAGTTAATCAATTAAGTAACTTAATTTTGAGATATGCCAATTTTTATGGACCGGCATGATGTTTCAGAAAACATCACTGCTGAGAAAATTGCCGAACTACATCAGGAGGATTTAAAAGTACAGCGTCAGTTTGATTGCAGAGGTCTGACGTATTGGTTTGATGATAAGAGGAAAACTGCTTTCTGTTTAATTGAAGCACCTGATAAGAATGCCATAATTGATATGCACAAAAAGGCACACGGAGATGTACCGCATAGTATCATTGAAGTGGAAGCCAGTATCGTTGAATCTTTTTTAGGCAGAATTGAAGATCCCAAAAGAGCCAGGGACACGGGTCTAAATATTATAAATGACCCGGCTTTCAGAACCATCATGGTTATTTCGCTAAATCGTCTTTCACTGTCAGTAAAAGAATCTTCTTCATACAAAACTTCAATCGCAAAATTTACCAGCGATATCAGGAAAATATTAAAGAAGTTTGAAGGGAATATTGTTAAGCAAACTGATTATTATTATCTCGTTTCTTTTGAGTCGGTTACGAAGGCAACCCATGCCGCTTCCGATATTCAGGAATTGAATAAAAAGTTTAATAAACAAAATGCAAAGGGGAAATTAAATGTAAAAACAGGACTGAGTACGGGAGTGCCGGTAACTCAAAAACAGATGCTTTTTGAAGATTCAATAAAACTGGCTGAAAGAATGTGCGATATAGTTAAAGGTGAAGTTATTGTTTCGCATGAAGTAAAGGAATTATATAAAAGTGAAAATGCAAATACATTCATCAAAGGGAAGGGTATTTGCATTATTTCGCAGGCTGACGAGAAATTTATTACCCTTTTAATGGATTACACAGATGCGGCCAGGAGTGATTCAGATTTAAAAGTGGATAATTTCAGCAAACCCCTGGGTTGTAGTAAATCTCAATTCTACCGTAAAATGATTTCACTTACAGGGAAATCACCCAATACATTCATTCAGGAATACAGGCTGAATGATGCCCTGAAATTATTGAGTAAAAAAGCTGGGAATGTTTCTGAGATCGCTTTTCAGGCAGGCTTTAGCAGTCCTTCGTATTTTTCTAAATGCTTTAAAAAGAAGTATGGCCTTCTCCCTGTGGGTTATCTTAATTCTTTGCAATAAAACATTTTCCCCTCTGGTTCAATTTTACCATTCTTTGAATGATTTGTTATAGCAGTGAGTAAATAGCTAAACTAAATTTACTTATTCCTAAAACAAAAAATTAATTATTATGAAAAAGATGACTAAGCATTTCCATTTGCTCATTGCAATGATTCTTTTTACCGGTTTTGCATCTATGGCTCAAACACCTGTCGTTCAGGTCAGCGAAAAAAGTACAAAATTGAAGACTTATGTTATTGAAAGAGATATTCCCGGGGCGGGACAATTTACTCCAGAAAAACTGAAGGCTATTTCACAGACATCCTGCACAGTTCTGAAAGAAATGGGTCCAAAGATTCAATGGATGCACAGCTATGTGACCGCTGATAAGATATTTTGTGTTTACAAAGCAGAAAATATTGAACTGGTAAAGGAACATGCGAAGAGAGGTGGTTTCCCGGCCAATGCTATTTACGAAGTTTCAACTGTTATCAGTCCCGCGACTGCAAATTAAACTGATCAACAGCATCTGAATCGTTGGTACTTTAATGAACTGTTTTGTTTTTCGAATGGGGTAAACGATGGTTTACCCTATTCCTATTTATAGTTATCCTAATGGAGAAAGAATTCAATCTGTTAAATGATACTGCGTTTTAACCGAAACTCCATTTACCAGTGTCTGGTAAACGACGCAATATCTTTCTGTCAGTTTCGAAAGGCTGGCTATTTGTTCGGTGGTTGCATTCGTGTCAAGATTAAATTTCAGCCGGATGGATTTAAATCCAACCGGAACTTCCTTTGAAACCCCCAGGGTTCCTCTGAAATCCAAATCACCTTCTGCATTAATGGTTCCATTATTTATTTCAATACCAATGGCAGTTGCTACAGCGCTTAAAGTAACACCAGCGCAGGCTACCAGGGCCTGTAGCAATAAATCACCAGAACAGGCAAGGAGTCCTGTTCCACCGGTAGCAGGATGCAGGCCGGCCTCAACGAGGGCACGGCCGGTATCAACACTGCAGGATATCCCTTCTCCAATTTTGCCTTCGGCTTTTAAAGTGATCATTGCAGATCCGGGCTCTGTTTTGTATTTATCTTTAAGCGGAGCCTGTAAATTTTTCAGTTCAATAGAATCCATATTAACAGGATTTAAATTCAAATGTAGTCATGTTATTTTTTTGAAAGAATTAATTCTTATACTTTACTAAAGGTTATCTTGTTAACAGGCAACTATCACTCTTAAATCATCCTGACCATGGCAAAAAGAACAATTTTATTTATACATGGATTATGGATTCATAGTAGTTCATGGCAAGCCTGGAAAGATTTCTTTGAACAGCATGGTTACGAAACACTTAATCCTGGCTGGCCTGGTGATTCTTTTACGGTTGCTGAATGCAGAAATAATCCAAATGCAATTGCCAATAGAGGTGTTACTGAAATAGCAGATAATTATGCCAATATAATTGCATCCATTTCCGAACCACCGATTGTTATAGGACATTCTTTTGGCGGTCTCATTACACAAATATTATTAAGTCGTGGTATTGCTGCGGCCGGTGTTGCCATAGATCCGGCTCCGATGAAAGGTGTATGGCAGTTGCCCCTTTCGGCCCTAAAGGCTTCCTTTCCGGTGCTTGGAAATCCTTTCAATTTAAAAAAGGCCATCTCACTCAGTTTCGACCAATTCAGGTATGGATTTGCCAATGCAGTTCCCGAGGCAGAAGCAAAAGATTTGTATGAGCATTGGACAATACCCGCACCGGCGCGCCCGCTCTTTCAGGCTGCGACGGCTACATTCGCGGGTTCAGAAACAAAAGTAAATACAGCTAATACAACAAGGGGGCCATTGCTTATTACAGGCGGTGAAAGGGATCATATTGCACCGCCGGTTCTTGGAAAAGCATCTATAAAAAAATATAATTCTTCTGTGATTTCAGATTTCAAATTGTTTAAAGAACGTGGTCATTCACTAATAGTAGATCATGGATGGAGAGAAGTAGCTGAATATTCGCTTGCCTGGCTCAATAATCATGGCCTCTGATTTTCAGAAATTTTGAGTTAAATTTATAGGCAGCAAATGTACGTTTAGCTGGGTTGGAAATTACTATGTGCTGTACATGAAAAAAACATTGCTTGCGACTTCCGTTCTGATCATAGCTGTGCTGATTTTTATCATCAGTACAAGGCAAAAATCCATTGATTTTACAACCCAGGTTAAACCGATCATTAACAGAAACTGTATTACCTGTCATGGCGGTGTAAGACAAAAGGGCGGATTCAGTTTATTATTTCGTGAAGAGGCTCTTGCGAAAACGAAATCCGGCAAACTTGCCATCATCCCCGGCGATCCCGATCATAGTGAAATGATAAGGCGCATCACACTAAAGGATCCGGAAGATCGTATGCCATATAAACATAATCCTTTAAGTAAGGAAGAAATTGAAATCCTTACGAAATGGATAAAAGAAGGAGCGCCCTGGGGAGAGCACTGGGCTTATGTTCCGGTGAAAGAAGTACCCGTACCGCAGCCTAAATCTTTCTTTGGACTGATCAGTAAAAAAAGCGACTGGCCTGAAAATGAAGTGGATAATTTTATAGAGCAAAAATTCGGGGAACAAAAATTAAAACCTTCTCCAAGGGCTGATAAGCAAACACTGCTCCGGAGGGTGAGCCTGGATATTACAGGATTGACACCTGGGGCAGGTATTTCGAAAAAATTTCTGGAAGACAATAGTGAACATGCATATGCAGATTTGGTTGATTCCCTGCTTGCATCCCCTCATTATGGTGAAAAATGGACATCCATGTGGCTTGATCTTGCACGTTATGCCGATACCAAAGGCTATGAACGTGATGACAGTCGTTCTATCTGGAAATACCGGGACTGGCTCATCAGGTCATTTAATGAGGATAAACCCTACGATCAGTTTTTAACTGAACAAATTGCAGGCGATTTAATTCCGGATGCCACGGATGAACAATACATCGCCACTGCATTTCACCGAAACACCATGACGAATGATGAGGGCGGCACAGATAATGAAGAATTCAGAACCGCGGCTGTGCTTGACAGAGTGAATACAACATGGCAGGCAATTTTGGGTACTACATTCGCATGTGTGCAATGCCACAGTCACCCCTACGATCCTTTTAAACATGATGATTATTACAAATTCATGGCTTTCTTCAATGATACAAGAGATGAAGATACAGAAGCCGATTATCCGCTGCTTCGCAGTTATACTGATTCGATGGAACATCAGGTATCAGCTGTAGTCAATTGGTTAAAACAAAATGTATCAGCGGGGAAATCAAAGGAGATAAATACATTTTTAAAAACCTGGCAGCCTTCCTACAACTCGCTCACCTGTGACAGCTTTATAAACAGCGAACTTTCAGATACCAAATGGCTTGCCCTGCGCGATCACGCCCAATGCCGTTTAAAAAATGTGGATTTACAAAATAAAAATCAGCTCATATTCCGCTATCAGGCCTATGTACCTGGAGGTATATGGAAAATTCATACAGATTCACCGAGCGGTAATGTGATCGCAACCATTGCACTGCCGAAAATAAAGGATGACTGGGTGATCACACAGACTAAGATCAAGGAGAATAAAGGCATTCATGATCTGTATTTTACTTATAGCAATCCTAATCTGAAAAAGCCTGAAGATAATGGGGTCATTTTCGACTGGTTTTATTTTACACAAGATCTTCCGGGAAAAGACAAACCAGGCTATGGAGAGATTAAAAAGAAATACGAGGAACTTTATTCATCTATCGTGCCTACGACACCTGTAATGATGGACAATCCGCCGGATATGCACAGGGTCTCTAATGTATTTGAGCGTGGCAACTGGCTCGTGAAGGGTGACAAAGTAACACCGGATGTTCCTGAATCTCTGAATCCTTTCCCATCCAATGCACCTCATAACCGCATGGGACTTGCCATGTGGATTGTATCAAAGCAAAATCCGCTGACGGCAAGAACCATGGTGAATCGTGTATGGGAACAACTCTTTGGGACAGGACTTGCTGAAACTTTGGAAGATCTGGGATCGCAGGGAACTCTTCCCACACATCCTGAATTACTGGACTGGTTGAGTTATCAATTTATGTACGAGGATAACTGGAGTGTTAAAAAACTGATTCGCAGAATTGTTATGAGCGCTACATATCAGCAGGATTCTAAAATAACCCCTTCATTGCTTTCGAAAGATCCATTCAATAAATATTATGCCCGTGGATCAAGGGTTCGTTTATCGGCGGAGCAGGTTCGCGACCAGGCACTTTGCATCAGTGGTGAATTTTGTGATTCGATGTATGGGCCCAGTGTATATCCCTGGCAACCAAAAGGAATCTGGCTCTCCCCATGGAATGGTAAAGATTGGGAGCAGAGTAAGGGTAATCAGCAATACCGGCGTGCATTATATACTTATTGGAAACGTTCTGCAGCTTATCCCTCCATGATCACTTTTGATGGAATATCCCGTGAAGTATGCACCGCAAGAAGGATACGCACCAATACTCCCCTGCAGGCGCTCGCAACATTGAATGATTCTGCTTATATTGATATGGCAAGGCATTTTGCTCATCGTATGCAAGCCGCATCGGGCGGTGATTTACAAAAGCAGATTAAGGACGGTTATCAATGGGCAACCTTTCATGCGATTGATGAAAAAAGTTTACTGGCACTTTTGAAATTATATAATGCTGCACTTGACGAATTCAAAAATGATAAAGATAAAACCTGTGAAATATTAGGAGGAATGAGTAGTGATGCAAAACCCGAAACAGCGGCATTGACAGTGGTTGCGAATGCTATATTGAATCTGGATGAAGTATTAACTAAAAATTAATCCGGGAAAGAAGGAAATTTCATGACGCAAAAAGAATTACATAATCAGCGATTAATGCAGGAAGCAGAGCGTGCAGTAATGCATATGCATACGCGCCGGCATTTCTTAAAGGAAAGCGCGATGGGTTTGGGTGCACTGGCATTAGGTTCATTTCTTGGAAGCTGTGGGAATTCCATTCCCGGTAACAATGTAGTTTTTGATCCGGCACATCCGCTTATGCCAAAGCTGCCACCCTTTCCTGGAAATGCTAAAAGTGTAATTTATTTACATATGGCCGGCGCGCCATCTCAGTTGGAATTATTTGATTATAAACCGGAGCTGATGAAAATGGATGGACAGGATTGTCCTAAATCTTTATTGGAAGGAAAGAGGTTTGCATTTATAAGAGGAGTGCCAAAAATGATGGGACCACAGGCAAAATTCGCACAGTACGGTCAATCCGGCGCCTGGGTCAGTGAGCATATGCCGCATCTGTCAACGATCGTTGATGAATTAAGTTTTTTAAAAGCTGTTACTACTGATCAGTTTAATCACGCACCTGCACAACTCTTGGTGCATACCGGTTCACCCAGGATGGGCCGCCCGAGTTTGGGGTCCTGGGTAACGTACGGACTGGGTACTGAAAATCAAAACTTGCCAGGGTTCGTTGTATTAACGAGCGGAGGAAAAACTCCTGATGCCGGAAAAAGCGTGTGGGGCAGCGGGTTTCTGCCGAGTGTGTACCAGGGTGTCCAATGCAGGAGTGAAGGGAGTCCGGTGTTATTTATGAATGATCCCGATGGTATGAACAGGGACTTACGCAAAGAATCCATAGATGCCATCAACGAAGTAAACCAGCAGGAGTATGCAGAATATAAGGATCCTGAAATTTTATCCAGGATTTCTCAATATGAGATGGCTTATAAGATGCAGATTTCCGCGCCCGAAGTGATGAATATAAATAATGAGCCTGCATATATTCATGAAATGTATGGGACGAAACCAGGTCATGCGTGTTTTGCAAATAATGTTTTACTCGCAAGAAAATTAGTTGAGAAGGGGGTTCGCTTTGTCCAGTTATTTGACTGGGGCTGGGACAGCCATGGATCTGATGCGAGTCTCGCGATTGATATAGGTTTCATTAATAAATGCAGGGAGGTGGACAAATGTATTACTGCGCTTATACTGGATCTTAAACAGCGGGGTTTACTGGAAGAGACGCTGGTAGTGTGGGGAGGTGAATTTGGACGTACACCGATGATGGAAAACAGGGAAGGGAAAAAAATGCCTTTTAAGGGCAGGGATCATCATACAGAAGCTTTTACTATCTGGATGGCGGGTGCAGGCATTAAGAAAGGTTTCTGTTATGGTGAAACGGATGAAATTGGCTACAGCGCTATCAGTGGTAAAGTAGAACCATTCGATATCCAGGCAACGATTCTAAATCAGCTTGGGTTCGATCATGAAAAATTTACTTATCAGTTCCAGGGCAGGCCATTCAGGTTAACGGATACAAGAGGAAAAGTTATTGAAGATGTTCTTGCCTGATGATCTTCGTGATTAAATAATTTCAAAATAAATTATTTCTAATTTGAATCGCAGAAATTTTTTGCAAACTTCCGGCTCTGCAACCACGGCCCTGCTGCTTGCATCATTAGAAGGAATCGCATCTTCACATTCGCCAAACTTAACTATGAACGATACATTCAAATTAAAACTGCTTGCCACAAACTGGGGTTTCCCGGGGTCATTGGAAGAATATTGCGCGAAAGTTAAAATGGAAGGGTATGATGGAATAGAAATCTGGTGGCCTTTGGAAAAAAAAGATCAGGAAGAATTATTTACCTGTTTAAAAAAACATGAATTAGAAGTCGGTTTTTTATGTGCCGGTTCTGACAATAACTACCAGAAGCATTTTGACCAGTTTATACAAATGATAGATGCTGCAGCAAAAGAATCCATTCAGCGTCCGTTATATATTAATTGTCATTCAGGCAGGGATTACTTTACATATGAACAGGGCAAAACATTTATAGATCATACGATTGCCCTGGCAAAATCCACCGGGATTAAAATCTGTCACGAAACACACCGTTCCAGATTATTATACTCGGCTCCGGTTGCAAAACATTATATGGAATCGATTCCGGACTTAAGAGTCACTTTCGATGTATCGCACTGGTGTAATGTGCATGAAAGTCTTTTAGAGAACCAGATGGAAACGGTGGCTATGACTTTGCAAAGAGTAGATCATATTCATGCACGCATCGGTCATCCGGAAGGTCCTCAGGTGAATGACCCGCGCGCACCTGAATGGGATCACTCAGTGAAAGCGCATATGGCATGGTGGGATAAAGTGGTTGAATTTAAAAAACAAAAAGGTGATACACTTACGGTATTAACTGAATTTGGACCGCCCGACTATATGCCCACACTGCCATATACACGCCAGCCATTAGCAGATCAATGGGCCGTTAACGTTTATATGATGCAGCTAATAAGAAGTCGTTATCTGGCCTAAAAAATTTATTCGTGCTTTTATCCATATCGGAATTCATAGGTCATTTTCATCCTTTACTTGTGCATTTGCCGATTGGTATATTGCTCACTGGCATCTTTCTTCAATGGTTATCTCTTAAGGGAAAATATAAAGGCATTCGGGGGGCTGTGCCAGTTGTGTTTTTTTGGGGAATGCTGGCAGCGATATTCTCCTGCATTACGGGATACCTGTTATCCATTAATGATGATTATGATAAAACACTTGTAAGCTGGCATCAATGGATGGGTATTACAGTTGCACTGACATCCGTTTTATTGTATTTTAAAATACAGAATCCCCGCCTGACTGTTAATAATAAAATGCTGTCGGTAATATTATTATTACTCATTTTCGTTACAGGCCATCTTGGCGGATCTTTAACTCATGGTTCAGATTATCTCACAAAACCGCTGGCTGATGTTTTTGGAAAAGACAGTGTTCCAAATACAATTATCAAACCCATTCCCAATGTGCAGGAAGCGTATGTTTATAGTAATGTAATAAAACCCATATTTCAAACCAAATGTTATTCATGCCATGGTGTAAATAAACAAAAAGGCAAGCTTCGAATGGATGATTCACTCATGCTGATGAAGGGCGGAAAAGATGGTAAAGTAATAGAACCAGGTGACGCTCATGGAAGTGCGATGATTAAGAGATTGTTATTGCCCGTGGATAATGAGGACCATATGCCTCCAAAAGAAAAGCCGCAGCCGACTGAAAGTCAGATTGATTTATTGGAATGGTGGATAAGCCAAGGGGCAAATTTTGGGAAAAAAGTAAAAGAAATAAATCAAACGGATAAAATAAGCCAATTGTTATTTGCACTGCAAAAAACCAGTGTTTTAGAAAAGAAATCATTCGATATACCTGAAGGGAGTGTGGAAGAAGCGGACCATTCAGTAATTGACAAATTAAAAGGCCGCGGAGTTGTTGTTTTACCAGTTGCACAAAACAGTAACTGGCTCAAAGCTAATTTTATAACTGATACGGTGATCAATGCTAATGATCTTCAATCGCTGCTCGGAATAAAAAAACAACTGATATGGCTGAAATTAGGAGATACAAATATGAATGATTCGGATATGAAAGTGATTGCGCTATTAAAGAATCTTATGTTCTTAAACCTGGAACATACTAATATTACAGATAAAGGATTGCAGGAAATTCAATCATCGAAAAATCTTAATTATCTGAACCTTGTCGGAACAAAGGTTACAGTAAATGGTATTTTACAACTAAAGGAATTGAAATCACTGAAAAACTTATATCTCTATCAGACAAATGTCAGAAGAGAGGACTGGAAACTATTACAGGATGCTTTCCCAAAAGCACAGATAGATTCAGGAGGTTATCAGGTGCCACTACTGCCTGATGATACCATTATTGTAAAAGCTAAAAAGGAGTATTAAAGAAAGTATCATTTTGGTCAAAATCGTAAGGTTTAATGTAAGATCATTTAAGGATCTTTAATAACTACTAATTGATAGTTAATTGATTAATTTCAAGATTTCAAATCTTCCGGGTGAATTACTCCACTTTTTAGTATCTTGATTGGGTCGCTTCATCTTTAAAAAATTAGTGATGCTGTATGGTCAAATGATGAACTATCCGCTTACAATCCAATCAATCATAGAATATGGTAACCGGGTATTTCCCCATAAAGAAATTATTTCAAAAATGCCTGATGGATCCTGGCACAGGTATACAAATGCAGATATGTATAAAAGGACCAAAAAACTTGCATCTGCTCTGATAAGCCGGTTAGGCATTCAGCCTGGAGACAGGGTTGCAACTTTTGCATGGAATCACTATCAGCATTTCGAATTATACTTTGCGATTCCGGGAGCGGGTGCCGTATGCCATCCATTGAATATTCGATTGTCACCAGAACAAATTGAATTCATTGTTAATCATGCAGAAGACAAAGTTGTTTTTCTCGATGCCAGCCTTATCAAATTGTTTGAGCCTTTTGCGTCGGGATTAAAAACTGTAAAGCATATTGTGCTCATGAATTCTTCCAAATATCTAAAAACATCTCTCCCGAATATTATATTTTATGAAGATTTGATTACGGAAGGAAAAGAAGATTTTAATTGGGTTGAAGTGGATGAAAATCAGGCCTGCGGTATGTGTTATACCAGTGGTACTACCGGAAATCCCAAGGGTGTGCTTTATTCACACCGGTCTACTTATCTGCATGCAATAACAAGCATTTCGCCCAACGTTGCCAATTTAAGTTCCAAGGATAGATTTCTTTCTATTTGTCCCATGTTTCATGCGATGGCCTGGGGATTTCCGTTTATGAGTCTTCTTGCAGGCACAGATACCGTAATGCCTTCCAAACATCTGCAACCGGTTCCCCTTATAGAAATTCTTCAAAGAGAAAAAATTACGGTCGCTAACGGCGTGCCAACTATCTGGATGGGTATTTATGATGAATTAATACGCAATCCCATCAAAGAGAAATTACATTTAAGGGAATATATAGTTGGCGGATCGGCTTTTCCCGCGGGTTATATTAAAAATTTTGAAAAGGATTTTGGTATTCAATGTTTTCATGCCTGGGGAATGACTGAGACTTCGCCCGTCGTAACTGCTTCCAGGTTGCAGGCCCACCATGAAAAATTAAGTCAGGAAGAAAAGATAAAAATTAAATCGAAACAGGGAATTGAATTGCCGGGCGTTGAAATACGTGTTGTTAGTGATGACGGAACCACAGCGCCAAGAGATGGAAAAACGATTGGTGAATTTGAAGTGAGGGGACACTGGGTCATCAGCAGTTATTTTAAAATGAATATTGATAAATCTCATTCGGATGACGGATGGTTCAGGACCGGTGATGTTGGAACCATCGATGAATTCGGATATATGGAAATTACAGACAGAACCAAAGATCTTATTAAAAGCGGTGGAGAATGGATTTCAAGTGTGGCTCTTGAAACTTCACTTATGAATCATCCGCATGTGGCAGAAGCATCCGTCATAGCGATCCCGGATGAAAAATGGGTTGAAAAACCATTGGCATGTGTTGTATTTAAAGATGGGAAATCAGTAACTCCCAATGAATTTGATGATTATTTACTCAGGCATTTTGCAAAATATCAGCTGCCAAAAGAATACCTGGTCGTAAAGGAAATACCGCGAACAGGTGTTGGCAAGTTTGATAAAAAGAAAATGAGAAAACTTTATTCAGAAGGTAAATTGGTTTAGAATCAATAGGTTTCATTTATAAAAATCTCCCTGAAACTACCAGAAATACATTTCAAGGGTAACAGCCCTTCAATCAAAAGCCAGTGAATTTCAATAGCTTTTCCAGCTTTCTACCATATTAGTTCGACTATTCATCCCGGTTTTTCGTGATTTTATGCGGTTTCTTCGTGTTTCTTCGAGGATCTGCGAAGAAACCACGAAGAAACACGAAGATTCTTCGCGAATTCACGAAGAATCCCCGAACTAATTTGATTGGATATTCAAAGAAACCTGGAAATAGTGTATTCCGGAACCATTCTTTTAAAAGAATTCTGCGCTGTTTTACTCTCCCCAGGCTACTAATGATTTTGTTTCCTGCTGGATTATTATTTCGATACATACAGCAGCAGCAATTTTATTAATCACCCTTAACACCTACCATTATGAAACACATAAACTTTATCAGCATTTCAATCAGCTTCTTTCTGATCTTTTTACTTTCATCTTCGTGTAAAAAAGATTCTTTGAATACTGCAACGTCTTCCTGTGGTACTTGCGATACAACTGTTTTGAATTGTATTTTTTTAAATGTTGGTAATTGGATAAAACAAGATGATGGGTCATATTCAAGTGATATTACAACGAATTTAAAACAGGCTGGAGTATCTGTGAGTAAGGTTTACGCAATGGATATCTCTGATGGGACTTCATTTAAAGAGATTTATCCTGAAAACAGCGGAAATTATTCAGGAGTATCCGTTGCCATCACTTATAATCTGTCTAAAGATGAAGGCACATGTATTCTAAATTATGGATTTACAAGTGAGGAGCATCATGGAGAAATTCCTCCCGGAAGTTTACTATCGTTTAGTTCAGTAGAAATTGAAGTATGCTTTTTACAATAGATGGAAATTGTTTATCGACTGTCAGTTTCTTTAACAGCAATGAAAGTAAGAACAACAGAGAGAAAAACAGCGACTGCCATAAAAAAATAAGATGCACCAAATCCACCGGTGGATCCATTGAGGTATCCGACCAGGTAGGCGCCTCCGAAAGAGCCCAATGCTCCAAAGCTGTTAATAAGCGCAAGTGCCCCACCTGCAACATTGGACGGTAAGATCTCTATAATCATGGCGAAGAAAGGTCCATACGGTACATACATGGACATCCCCGCTATGCATAGCAGAGTAAAGGATAACCAGAAATTATGAGATCCAACCAGGTAGGAGCAAAAGAAAGCGATGGCTGCCATCAACAGGAATGGCCAGATAAATGATTTCCTTTTGAGCGTTTTATCTGAATAATAAGATGCAATAATCATCGCTATGACAGCCATCAAATATGGAACTGCCGACAACCAGCCTGTTTTAACTATCCCTATACCAGGAGCGGTATTTATTATAGATGGTAGCCAGATCACAAATCCATACATGCCGAAACTCCAAAAAACATATAATAAACAAAGGAGGACGACCACCCTGGATTTAAATGAAATTAAATAATTTTTAACCGGTTTAATGGTCTCCTGTTCCTTTTGTAAGGATTTTTCCAATAAATTCTTTTCATCAGTACTTAACCAATCTGCTTCCGATGGTTTATCCTGAACAAGTTTCCACCAAACAAAGGCCCATAATACAGCAGGAATTCCTTCCCATATAAACATCCATCGCCATCCTACTGAATGAATTAAATATCCGGAAATGATAGACATCCAAAGCATACAGGAGGGGTTCCCAAACATTAATAAAGTATTCGCTCTTGACCGCTCTTTCCTGGTAAACCATCTGCTGAGCAATAAAAGTAAAGAAGGTAATACAGCACTCTCTGCAACGCCCACCATGAACCTGACAACGATTAGAATTTTTATATTACGGATTATGCCTGTGGCCGCCGCAAAGATCCCCCAAAGGATCAGGGACCAGAAGATTAATTTTTTTGCACTTTTATTGGCAGCATATAACGTTCCCGGAATCTGGAAGAAAAAATAACCCAGGAAAAACATAGATCCCAATAGGGAAGTCATCGTTGAAGTAATATGCAGGTCTCCTGCCATCCCCGCGGCTGCCCCAAATCCAAAATTCGCTCGGTCCAGATAAGCAAGACTGTATGTAATAAAAACCACCGGTATTAGCCGGTACCATCGTGAAACAGAAATTTTTCTTTTATTCGACATTCAGATTAGCGGAGAAAGTCTTGTAATATAGTTTTTCCTTCAATTCAAATATCATTTTAATCGGAGGAGGACAGGGTTTTCATTATAATCCAGCGTAATTTAGTATGCCAGGGTTTAATTTATCTTTCAACTGCCACTTCAATAACCTTTAAAATTTATGTTATGAAAAAAAATTTAATATTGATCAGCACAATCATGCTGCTTTCAGTATTCGTCAATGCCCAGGTCACCAATTATAAAGTTGTGTTTGATATGTCAAGCAGGGATACTGTTAATCAGCAGGCAATTATTCGGGAAATAGGCCTTATCACAGGTGCTAATCCGGATGCAAAACTAGAGGTGGTTATATATGGGCAGGGACTTGATCTTGCCGTAAAAGACCGTTCACCTCAACAGGCAGCAGTTCAAAAATTAATTGCAGAAAATAAAGCATCTTTTAAAGTGTGTGCAATGACTATGAAGAGAAATAATATTGATCAATCACAGCTGGTCCCCGGTGTTGAAGTAGTACCGGATGGTATTTATGAAATTATTTCTAAGCAGCAACAGGGATGGGGATATATAAAAGTCGGGCATTGATTTGATTTTTACAACCGTTATAAACCATCATTGTGATAAGTTTAAAATTGTATCTTACCCATACATTAAATAAACTTAGTTCTGATGCCGGATGACCTGCAACAACAAAATAAATTAGGATTATGGACCAGTACTTCTCTTGTTGTTGGTAATATGATCGGAGCCGGTGTATTCTTAATGCCGGCGGCCTTAGCGGCTTATGGTAGTATCAGTCTATTCGGCTGGATTTTTTCATCAATCGGCGCATTTTTATTGGCCAGGGTGTTCAGTAATTTAAGTAAGCTCATGCCAACTGCCGATGGCGGCCCTTATGCTTATTCAAGAAAAGGTCTTGGAGATTTTGCGGGTTTTCTTGTTGCATGGGGTTACTGGATCTCGATCTGGTGCACAAATGCTGCAATTGCGGTATCACTGGTCAGTGCGCTAAGCACTTTTTTCCCCGCCCTTGCTACAAATGCCCCGCTTGCTATTTTTACGGGGCTTGGAGCAATCTGGCTATTAACCTGGGTAAATACGCTGGGCATTGTGGCTTCCGGAAAATTACAATTGGTTACTACAATTTTAAAAATAATTCCTCTTTTGCTGGTAGCAATTGGTGGACTATTTTTCTTTAAACTGAAAAATTTTATTCCATTCAATGCGAGTGGTGTTTCCGATTTTTCAGCCATTACTTCTACTGCCACATTTACATTTTTTGCATTCCTGGGCATTGAATGTGCCACCATTCCGTCGGGATCCGTATCTAACCCGGGAAAGACAATCCCGCGCGCTACTATGCTGAGTATTCTTATTACAACCGTAATATATATAATAAGTACCATCAGCGTTATGGGTATGATTCCTATAAAAAATCTTCAGCATTCGGTTACACCTTTTGCAGATGCAGCTGTAATTATATGGGGAAGCAGCGCTCGTTATTGGTTGAGTGCCGGCGTTGCTATTGCTGCTTTTGGTGCATTAAACGGATGGATTCTTATCCAGGGACAAATGCCATACGCAATTGCAAAGGATAAATTATTTCCGGCTGTATTCCGCAAAGAAAATAAAAAAGGAGTTCCGGCCAGGGGAATAGTTATTTCGAGTATCCTGGTATCCATTCTCATGTCCATGAATTATACAAAGGGACTTGTGGAACAATTTAAATTCCTGATATTACTCACGACATTAACTGTGCTAATACCTTATCTTTTTTCTACTGCTTCCTATATTATTATCAGGCTGGAAAATAAATATCTGAAGCCTGGTACCAGGTGGTTCTCTTCCATTCTGCTTTCTTCTTTGTCGTTTTTATTTTGTTTATGGGCCATTGCCGGTTCGGGACAGGAAATCGTTTATTGGGGGCTTTTGTTATTATTGGCCGGCGTTCCTTTTTATGTGATGATAATCTGGAAGAAGAATAAATAATTATTCATGAGTTATACTGCACATTCAGAGATTGGGGAAATAAAAACACTATTCATCAAAAATGTTCAGCAGGCATTTGTAAGTGAAACACATATAGAGCAATATTGGAAATCATTAAATTATCTAAGCAAGCCAGATTTCAGATTGTCTCTTAAGGAGTACGAAAATTTTCAGTCTGTTTTAAAAGAAAATGGAGCTGAAATATTTTACTTACCTGAAGATGCTGTTGTAAATATGGATTCTGTTTATTGCCGGGATGCATCCATAGCAACCAACAGGGGAATGATTATCTGCAATATGGGAAAAGCAGAAAGAATGAACGAACCGATGGTCGAAAAAAAAGCATTTGAGACCAATGGAATTCCTGTGCTGGGTACAATTGCGCCCCCGGGAACGCTGGAAGGCGGTGATGTTGCGTGGCTTGACGAAAATACACTTGCTGTTGGTCATACATACCGAACAAATGAAGAAGGTATAAGCCAGTTAACATCTTTATTGAAACCACTCGGTGTTGAAGTAATTACAGTTCCTTTACCTCATTACAAAGGAAGTACTGATGTTTTTCACCTCATGTCTATATTAAGTCCGGTTGATGCGAATCTCGCAGTTGTGTACTCTCCATTAATGCCTATTGTATTCCGTAATTTTTTGCTAAGACGTGGTTATGAGTTGGTAGAAGTTCCCGAGGATGAATTTAAAACAATGGGATGCAATGTTCTGGCACTTGCTCCCGGGATATGTTTAATGGTAGAAGGTAATCCCAAAACTAAGACCTTACTGGAGAATAAAGGATGTAAAGTAATTTTATATAAAGGAGATGAAATAAGTGTAAAGGGAGGAGGAGGACCAACTTGTCTTACCAGACCAATTTACAGGTACATATAGTTTTCAATAAACCTGTCTTAGAAATGCGCGATAAATTTACAATCCGGTTAATTAATGAGGCTGACGCAGGAGAAGTACTCGAAATTTATAAACCTTATGCGGAGGATACTATCATTTCATTTGAATATGAAGCGCCAAATTTGAATGAATTCTTACAAAGGATTAAAACAGTTAGTTCGGAATATCCGTGGCTGGTTTGTTTATTTGGTAAAATGATTGTTGGGTATGCTTATGCAAGTAAACACAGAGAAAGGACAGCATATCAATGGTCAATCGATGCTGCTGTTTATTTATCTCCGTCAATCCATGGAAAGGGTATAGCCCGCATCCTCTACGAATCTCTTTTTTCGATTCTCCGGTTGCAGGGCTATTATAATGTTTACGCAGGTATAAGTCTGCCAAATGAAAAAAGCGTAGGTTTTCATAAATCTATGGGCTTTGAAGAAATCGGAATCTATAATAAAACAGGTTATAAGCATGGTAACTGGCATAATACAGCCTGGTTTCAGCTGCACCTGGCAGAGCATTCAGAAAATCCTCCAATACCAAAAAAAATAAGTGAGATAGTTGAATTTGCAGAATTCCGGGCAATTATTAATTCAGCTAATCAAAGAGCTGGAAGTATCATTTAACAGGATAAATGTTATCAGGTTTTCTAAAAATAACTTAACTTATAAGAGAAATGGATCGTGATGAATGAAGATCAAATCAGAATAAGTGAGTTTAAGAAAGCACTAAGGCAGTATGCCAGCGAGGGAGTGGTAGATCTGGATAAAAATTATCAGTATAAATTTAATTTCCAAATCCATCGTTATGAGGATGTATTACGCAATTCGAGACTGGCTGCGCCTCCAAACAGATGGTCATACCATCGCATATGTTTTGTAACACATGGAGGGGGTGAATTGATAACCGGTATTTATAAATTCAAAGCCAGGAAAAATACCTTATTTGTTATTCCTTCCCGCGTTATATCCTCCAGTAAAAATTGGGCTGCTGATACACGGGGATTTGTTTTATTATTTAATATTGAATTCTTTTTAGAAAACAACTTTTCTCATCATTTCATTTCTAATAAAAAATTATTGACGTCATCCATTCAACCTTATTTACATCTCCCGGAAGAACAGGCCGAAGAAGTCACCAGAATATTTGAAAGCATACTCTTGGAAAAAAAACTGAATGATTCCAGGAACAATGAATTGATTGCTTTAAAAATTCTGGAACTCCTGAATCTTGGCGAGCGTTTATTTGAACAATCGCAGGATTTGGCAACCACGCTGCCTCTTGCAGATATCATAAAACAGTTTGTTGATTTATTGGATATCCATTATTCAAAAGAGCATTCCGTGAAATTCTATGCAGATCAATTATCCCTGCATCCGAATCACCTGAATGCTCTTATAAAAAAACACACAGGTATATCAGCCAAGGAATCTATTCAAAACAGGATTTTACTAGAAGTAAAACATCTTCTTCATTCTACGAAATTGCCTATCAAACAAATTTCGAATCAGATGGGATTTAACGACCCGAATTATTTTACCACATTTTTTAAGCGCTCTGAAAACCAGTCCCCGGTAAATTACAGGTCTAATTTAGGTTGAAAATCAAAGATTTTTCGTTGATTAACAAAGGTTCATTACTAATAAAAGCTTGACCTTTGCACCCTTAAATAATGAATCAGATTACAATACTTTTTGTGGATGATCATCCACTGATCAGAAAGGCCTGGGAGTTTTTTTTGAAGCAGGATCCCCGTTTTATATTAATTGGAAGCTGTGAAAACGGGGAAGAAGCCATCGAATTGTCGAAAGAATTATGTCCCGATATTGTCATAATGGATATCCGCCTGCGTGGAATGAGTGGTATTGAAGCAACTCAATTGATTCGTGGCAATTGCCCGGCAGTAAAAATTATCGGTTTGTCTTTTCATTTAATTCCTGACTATGCGGAAAAAATGATGCAGAGCGGGGCTATGGGATATTTATCTAAAATTTCAGCCCCTGATGAAATTAATAAAGCAATTTTAGAAGTTTATCAGGGAAGAACATATATCTGTAAAGAAGTTTCCGACATACTTTCTTAAATCTCCTCACTATTCTTTATTAACGGGTAACCAAAAAACTTTTTGCTGTTGAAAAACCAGCCAGAGAAATTCTGGCGTAGTAAACTCCGGATGTGAGGCTGTGTGGAAAGCTGACAGTAAATTCCGGTTGAGATGATGAATAGCGGCTTACCATCATTCCGAGGTTGTTGAAAATTTCAACAGTATAAGTTTGATTGTCTTTTAAATTAATACTTCCGGAAATAGCTAACCCGTTGGAAGGATTGGGATAAATACTAACAGACGTTGAATTATTATTGCAATTGTTAACCTGTATAGTATGGAAATATTCGAATTTGCCATCCAGATCAGTTTGTTTCAGGCGAAAATATGAAACCGGATTCTGTGTTTCGTTCGCAGTAAATGAATAATTTTGATTTACAGATGAATTACCTGCACTTTTTACCGTTCCTGTATTTTCCCAAACAGTTCCATCTTCACTTCTTTCGATTGTAAAATAGTCGTTGTTGGTTTCTGCAGCGGTGGTCCAATTTAAAACAATATGATTATTATTACATTCTCCGGTAAAAGACAAAAGATCAACAGGTAAAACGAAGCCGCTGCTGGTTGAAATAAATGTAGCTAACTGGGCAACCCAATTACCACCCGCACTTGTGAAAGAAGCATTGTATGCGCCAATTGCGGCTGCATTTTTATCCTCAATAATGTTGCTGTTTGCTCCTGATCGCAGAGTAAATCCAGCTCCTTTTGTTAAAGCACCACTGGCGCCTATACTCGCTCCGTAAATCAGTTCGTTGTTGTATGTAATTGTTTTAGTGCCACTGCTAACGGCAAGGGAATTCCCGATGGCAACTGCACTTTGATCCAGCGGATCGGCCACGGATAATATTCCTGAATATTCACTTATGTAAATTTGGGAAAAGCTTGTAGGGTTACCTGAAAGTTTTGCTTTTACAGTGATGGCTCCTGCACCTCCGGTAATATTATACGCATACCATAATTCAGAAGCATAGCTTGCGCCATTCCAATCAGTGGTTCCGCTTATTTTTTTATAGCTATTACCTTTATTATCTGTAACAGCTGTTACATTATTTGTTTGCCCATCCCAGTCAACATGCACAACAATCAGATTTCCTGAAGTACTTGTTGCTCCAAAAGCAACGGAGATTGAATTGGCTGTGGTTGTTTGAAAAAGTGTAGTTGTCTGGACGTGCGTTTGTCCAAAACCTGTTTTAGAAATGAATATTAAAAGTATGAAGGTCAATCCTGCATACCTTGACAGTTTGATCTGATTTATTAAATTTAAAAGGTTCTTCTTCATCATATGCTTCTTTACTTCCTTATTATTCTTAGAAATTTCAATTCACGATCCAAAAGTTAATGGCATGATTATCAATTTATTGAATAAGCTGGTATGCTGGAATTATTCCAGAAATCGGTATTCTTTCTAAAAAAGGGAATAGTCTGCCGGTGAGAACATGCCGGACTGCATTGGGTATTAAAGTCAGGAAAGCATTTAATATTTACAGCACAAGTTCATTCCATCCTTTTCTATATTCTCTGCGAATGAATTGATTGGCAGGTTCAAAATTGGTGACCTTCATATTTTCGCCGTCCCAGTTCAGAGCAACATATCGGCCACTGAATTTATATCCGTCCATTTTACCATAAACGGGATCGTTAACAGATATTTTTTCACGGATATTAAAACTCCTTAATAACAAATTTCCCAATAATACGGTTTCCGTTAATGGTCCGGCATATCCTTCAAAAGGTGAATCGACTTCCATTTTACCATACCCTGCTATACAGGCGTCAACCCATTGCCACCAATGACCATCCATTCCACCTGTGATACGTGGATATTTTTCAGGAACATGTAGATCTTTATTTAGTGCAAGAGGTAATAATCTTGGATGACTTCCTCCCCATCCGCATGACACCTTACCTTTTGTACCAACAAATAGTGTAGCGCCTTCAAAATCGTTTTCTCCGGGCCAGTCACCCAGCGCTATATTTGAATTCAGGTCCGGATTTAATTCTGTTATTCGCTCGGGAGTAATGCCTCCGTCCATCCAGAATAAATCCACGTCCTTTCCATTTTTCTGTTTAAATCTGAATTTAAGTGAACTTGAAACGGGCCCGCTTTCGGGATAAATCCCTTCTTTAAAAATACCATTGTAGACCGTACTTGCACTTCCGGAGATTTCTGTAGGATAACCCAGCTCCAGCAATTTAAATGGTGGGCCGATGATATGGCAACCCATATCTCCCAGTGCTCCTGTACCAAATTGCCACCAGCCACGCCAGTTAAAAGGAACGAGGTTGTCAATATAATCGGTTTTCTGTGCAGTACCCAGCCAGAGATCCCAGTTCAATTCCTTTGGAACAGGTGGTTTTGCATCAGGCCATGAAATGCCCTGTGGCCAGACCGGCCGGTCAGTCCAGCAATAAACTTTTTCAATATCGCCGATGAGGCCTGCTTCAAACCATTCACGCATTGTTCGCATCCCGTCGCAGGATGCACCCTGATCACCCATCTGTGTGACTACTTTATATTTTTTAGATGCTTGTGTAAGTATGCGGGCTTCATAAATATCGTGCGTCAGTGGTTTTTGCAGGTAAAGATGTTTATTCAGCTGCATGGCACCAAGGCCTACAATGGCATGGTTATGATCGGGAATGGCAACCGTTACTGCGTCAAAATTTTTCTTTTCCTTTTCAAACATTTCGCGCCAGTCGTGATAAAATTTTGCTTTTGGAAATTCTTTACGACGAGGTGCAGCGGGCCTTTCGTCTACATCACAGAGGAAGGCTATTTCAGCATTTTTTTTTGGTGCAGTGGCAAAATGATGAATATCATTTTCAGCTTCACCGCCACATCCGACTGCGGCAATATATAATTTATCACTGGGTGCTGTAAAGCCCATTCCTCCTAAAACATTTCTTGGAACAATATAAAATCCGGCGGTTGCAAGTGCAGTTTTCTTTATGAAATCTCCCCTGCTGATTAATTTGTTCAGGGAAATACCTGTTTTCTTTTTCATGAGATTTTCAATTATTTTGGAATCTGATATTGACTATGAATTTATATATAAAGCAGGTTAATACCTGATTTAATATCTAAGTTTTCCGGCAGTAATTGATTATTTTAAACTAAGATTGCAGTCGGATTTAATTTTCTTCACTCCCCTAACGATTTTGCATGAAAAGAAGTTATTATATAGTTGGGCTCATTATGCTCACATTTTTTGTCATTTCTTTTTTAACGAATATTATCGGACCCCTCATTCCTGATATGATCAGGGGGTTTAGCTTAAGTCTTACGCTCGTAGCCATTCTTCCTTTTGCTTTTTTTATTGCATATGGTGTTATGTCTATCCCATCCGGTATGCTCATAGAGAAATACAAGGAGAAGAAAATAATGGTGGTGGCATTCATTGTGGCTTTCACAGGATCTTTAATACTTGCGGTATTTCCAAATTATTTGTCAGCAGTTTGTTCTTTGTTTCTTATAGGATGCGGAATGGCCATGCTGCAGGTTGTTATCAACCCGCTTTTGCGAACAGCAGGTGGAGAGGAACACTATGCGTTTTATTCCATCATGGCGCAACTTATTTTTGGACTTGCCTCTTTTATCAGTCCCCTGGTTTATTCCGGAATCGTATTGAATCTAAAACATAATGAACAGAATGGTGGTTTGTTTTCTGTACTGGGTTATCATGTTCCGGCTCAATTACCCTGGATTTCCATGTACTGGCTTTTTACCCTCATTTGTTTATTGATGATTCTCATTATCCTGTTTTCCCGTTTTCCGAAGGTGGAACTGAAATCAGATGAAAAAG
>Ga0207113_1099_pt1 | contig 25228 bp, 17 predicted proteins | sample Alteio_BWMinHeat_69_FD_153559 | JGI IMG/M metagenome (GOLD analysis project Ga0207113, IMG submission 153559) | Enriched cells from forest soil in Barre Woods Harvard Forest LTER site, Petersham, Massachusetts, United States -... | ecosystem: Environmental > Terrestrial > Soil > Temperate forest >... | reverse complement strand
TTGCACCACATAAAAGCATATACCAGAATGCAATCAATACTTTCATTAAACATCAGTGCTACCCCTTCTCATTTTCAGAGACTGTTACGCCCGAGATTTCACTCAATTTTTTGACTGTATAAGCCATCGACATTCTCCTTTAATATCCCTTTGATTCTAAAGGATACCCCTATAATAAACAATCACGTATACGTAAGAGTCAATAAAGAATTCTCAAGAAAAAAAATCGATCGATTGGTCAATTATTTGAAATATTGGGTGTTGCTTAAAACACCCTATATAGGGCTAAAGAACGTCCTCGGCGCGAATCGGACGCGCGACCTGTTGCTTAGGAGGCAACCGCTCTATCCACTGAGCTACGAGGACATTAATAAACATTATGGCAGGATTCCCATATTAAATAAAGGACAAAGGACAAACGACGCCAAGGACCCCAAGGACCTTAAGGACCCCAAGGACATAACGACAAAAAGGACATCCTTTGTCCATAAGTCCTTGGAGTCCTTAAGGTCCTTGGGGTCCTTGGCGTCGTTTGTCCTTTCAAAAAATACTTGCCAAACGCTTATTTATAGAATAATCTTGTATCAAATAAGGGACCATCTATGATTTCAAAAACTTTACAGTCTCGCATAAAAAAAATTGGACTTCAAGCAGGTTCTTTGGTGGAAGATCATGACCGAAAAAAAAGTCCTAACACAATTTCACTCATCAATTATGACGCTGGTCAATACAGAGAAAATTTGGATATTTCTATTGATGAATGTCTTTTAGAAAGCCAGAATCCAGGGGTTACCTGGATTAATATCTGTGGGATTGAAAATTCTCAGATTGTCGAGCTCATTGGACGTCACTTTGAACTGCATCCTTTAATGCTTGAAGATATTATGAGCAGAGGACAACGGTCCAAACTCGACGATTATAAAAATGCCCTTTACATCGTCGTGAGGATGTTAACCTACAATCATAAAAAACAGATGACTGAAGATGAACAAGTGAGTTTAATTCTGGGGAAAAATTTTGTCATCTCGTTTCTCGAATCAGACAATCCCATCTTTAAGCCTATCTACGAACGTTTACAGCAACCAAAAAGTCGCATTCGGCAACGTGGCGCAGATTACTTGTGTTATGCCCTTATCGATTGCCTTGTCGACAACTACTTTTTAATTCTTGAAAAAGTTGATGAAAAGCTTGGAAAGCTCGAAGAGGAATTATTTAAGAGTGCCGTTCCCGATACGCTAAGAAAAATTCAACATAGTAAACGGGAAATTCTCAACTTAAGAAAATCGGTATGGCCCATGCGAGAAGTGATCAGCAACTTTCGCCGAATTGAATCCCCTCTTGTATCTGACCCCACAAAGCTTTACGTCCAAGATGTATACGATCATACCATCCAAGCTATTGATACAATTGAAAGTTTCCGCGATATCACTTCCGGGATGCTAGACATCTATCTTTCCAATTTAAGCCAACGCATGAATGAGGTGATGAAGGTGCTTACCGTTGTCGCAACAATTTTTGTTCCCCTAACATTCATTGCCAGTATTTACGGAATGAATTTCGATTACATCCCTGAGTTGCACTGGGAATGGGGCTATTATATGGTCTTAAGCGTCATGTTAATGATTTCCTGTATGATGCTTTATTATTTCAAACGCAAACGATGGATCTAATTTACACAGCACGACAGACTGTTAAGGCATAAAGTTTTTCTGGGTAGAGAGCTTCAAGAGCACGAGCACAACAGTTAAGAGAACTTCCTGTTGTCATCACATCATCGATGAGCAAAACGCACTGATCATGCAATTTAAACCCATCTTTCACACTAAAACTCTCTTTAGACAACTGTAAACGCTGTTGATAATTGAGTCCTGCTTGACTAAACTCGCCACTCCGTTTTTTAAGAACATCTAAGACGGGACGATTAAGAAAAGCCCCAACGGACTCTGCCAAAAGCAAACTCTGATTGTAACCACGTTCAAGGCGCCTAAGAGGAGCCATAGGCATTGGCACGATACAGTCTGGCATCGGCCAATCAAGCCGTACAAACTGCGCTACAAGGTAAGCTGCAGCCCCTTTTGCCAAAAAAGGCTGTCCTCCGTATTTCATCTGTTTGATCAAAGAAGCGGCCACCCCTTCATAATCAAAAGCAGCGCCCATGCGTTCAAACAAAGGAGGGTGTTCAAGGCACCATTGACAGCATTTTTCTGTCTCGGCATTAAAATCGACAGAGAAACAATAAGGACAACGCTCTTCAGGGACAATTAAAGATAGAAGCTCCAGACAGCTTTTACAAAATAAAGAGTCATCCCTGTCCAAGCTCTCATCACAATGAATACATAAAGGAGGATAAATTAAATCGACAATGCTTTTAAAAAGTAGATTCATTAAAGGGCGATTCCAAGTTGAGCATGTACCTATAATCCCTGAAAACATCGGCATATTGAGAAAATATACCGAACATATCGGCATATAAATGGAACATACAGAAAAAACACGAAAAAATCAACATGTCAATAAAACACTTTAACGGTTTTCCTTTTTTCGGGTGTGATTAAAAGTTGTACGCTGATAATTTAAGGTAATGATATGATCGTATCTAGGATGGTAATACAATGAAAAAAAGCAGATAAACTTTCAATAATAAAGAGGCGATCATTACCGATTTTAAAACGACACAGTGTTAAACATGCCGCAATTTTCGGTTCTTTTGCACGGGGAAATCCTAGAATTGGTAGTGATGTAGATTTTCTAATCGAAACTGTCAATTTAGTTTTTTACATTTTTTCACAGCAATTCCCGCTGAAGTATAAAAATAACAGGATGAGCAGGATAGGCAGGATAATAAAGAAAAAATTATTGATTTTTTATCGAGAAACCAAGAAGATTTGCCTTATCCTGCATATCTTGCCTATCCTGTTTTTATTGTTTTAGCATATGTGTTACAGCTATTTTTTTTCAGCGGGAACTACTGATTTTTTCACACAAAACAAACCGAACAAAAGTACACCAAAACGCATTCAAAAGTTGGCATTTTGGCGCAGTCGAAATACCAACTCTTGAATGTGTTTCGGGATACATTTTATGCTGGATGAAACTCAAAAGAGAGGCCACATGCTCTGATCGCATTGATTAGCGTAGAAAAACGAGCCTTACCTGAGCTTGATAAACTCCGGTAAAAACTTTCGCGGCTTACATCCATTTTAGAAGAGATTTTAGTTACACCTCCGTATGCTTCCACAACATCCCTAACAGCTAACTGAAATACACCTGGTTCATTAGATTCTAGAGCCTCTTCCAGCGCTGCATTTAAATATGCCGAAGCTTCTTCTGGGTCTTTAAGTCGTTCAATTAAATGTTCTTTATAACTTCTATAACGTTTCATATTAACCTCCATTAGCGAGAAAGATGTTCTCGCCAATATTCCTTAGCTTTTGTTATATCTTTTGACTGACTATGCTTTGAACCACCAGCTAACAGAATGATCAACTTGTTCTTTTGTTTATCAAATCCAAAATAGGCGCGATATCCTGGCCCAAAGTCAAACCTTAATTCATACACCCCATCGCTAACAGATTTGAAATCTCCCAAGTTCCCTGTAAGACGAATTCGAGCTAAGCGCGCATCGATACGGGCTCTCACCTGTCGATCTAAAGAAGCTTCCCATTCAGTGTAAGGTCTCGATCTGTTCTAGTTTTGTAAATATCAATCTCATACACAAAGCCACACCCCTATCTCTAACTTAATTGTAGCTAATTAGCTACAATTAAAACAACTTAAATTTACGTATGCTCAAAATATCTTTAATAGCACCATAACTTTTAAGAATGTTTTTTATCCTGCCTATCCTGTTCTTTTATATTGATTTGATCTTATTGTCGATGTAGCGAGAAAGGCGATCGTATTCTTTTGGGTAGTAGCGTTGTACCCATTCTTTAATTTTTGTTCCCATGGAGGCCAGATCTTGTTTAGCGACGTCTGGTTCAGAGATTGCTTCGTTGACCATAAGCTTACCTACATCGAGATGAAGAGGGACATCGTCAACAAAACCCAGGTTATACATGATTCCACGATCGTGATCAAAGATCCCCTTGCGATATTCGCGCACATACATATCAAAAACTTGTCCGATCCGTTTCTCAGCTGTTTCTACGTCGCCCTTTTGCAACAACTCATCGAGGACATCGCGAAAGACCTTTCCTCTTTTCTGCAAAACAAATGGGATATGCTCGAGGTTAACTTCATGTTTAATTCCCAATTTATCAAATAGAGTGACTTGTCTCGATTTATTGCCAAAATGATTGAGTTGCACGAATACAAGTCCACTATCTTCCTTATTGACTTCATACGCTAGCTTATAAGAGCTATAAATGCCAAAAAGTTTTCTCTTTTTTCTGCTGCGCTGTTTCTCTTGATACTCTTTGAATGGTCCAAACGGTGGTAACCACTCGACGAATAACGCTGGCCTTAAGTGCTTAAACTTAAAAAATTTAAGCACATAACGACCATCGGCACTGAGAAACACATATGTCTGTGAGCCCTTGCTCATATAAGTGTAGGGCTGATTGAGAATCGTTTCTAGTTTCTGTTCTTCAGAGGAAGATAATGCAGCGACTTCCCATTCCTTTTCGTAGGGCATGTCATAGCTGATATTACCCATGCGAAAATCATCTGTAAGGGCATAATAAACGCGCATCAAAATAAAAACACCTAAAAGGATTCCCAGCGTCCACTCTAATATCTTCTTCATTTTATTACTTCCCATGACCTCTATTTAGGTTGTTTCTGTAACGTGTAAGTAGGCTTTGCTAAATTTCCTTGTACAGTCACTGTAAAAAGCTCTGCCAGCTTAAAAAGGAGATTGTATTGCTTCATACGAACCTGAACTTGTAGGTTACCATCAAAATCGACGTAAGAGGGCTGACCGCTATTCGACAGGTAGAACTGCGACATTTTTCCCTTGCTATACACATCCTTAAAGTTTGTAAATTCGACTCTTCCATCTTTAATTCGATATTCAATATACCCTTTCACTGGATTAAGAACAGATAAATCAAGTCCGATGCGCATCAAAATTTCAGAAGGGATTGTAAAGAGAGAGACCTGTGTGTTTTTCTTTGGTTGATTGGAAAAAGAGAGCCATCCTTTTCCTACGAAGCTTGCAGACTGACCAACGGTCCCACTAATGTCATGAATTTGTAAGTTTTCAATTACGAGATTTTTATCAGTAAAAAAGGAGGGGGAGTTCACGGGACGAAGTAAAGCGGGTTGTAGGTTGCTAAGGGCAAGAGAGGGGATAACTAACCTTCTGCTCCCATCCTTTTGCAAGACACAGGCAATTGATTCAATGTATCCATTCACTGCAGGGTCGGTTACAGTGAGCCTTTGTACTTCAATAGCTTTTGGAGAATAGGAGATATAACCGACTAAATCATAAAACATTTGGTCAAAAAACTCGAAGTTTTGTCCTCGTAAATAACCATTAAAGAAGAGACCTTCTTGAAAAGATTTTCCAGAGTCCTTAACAATTTGCCAGTCTCCTTGAATCGAATATCCTTTGCCGAGCTTCCACTGCGCCAAAGTGGCTGCAAACTGTGGTTCACAAAGATGAATGGCTCTGTTCATATCGATGTCAACACTGCCATTAAAATAAAGGGTGTCTGGGGATAATCCTTTGCTTAGATCGCGTGATAAATTGAAATTTAATCCTGACACGATTCCTTCTATTCGGTCTACAAAAAGACCATGAACAGGATTTATCTGCCAATTAAGAGTTAAAGGAAACGACTGTGCTGGAATATCGGATAAAACGAGCTCCCCATAATTGAATTCAGGACCTACAGAATGCAATTGCATGTGGATATTTTTTTGGTGATGGTGATAACGAGCAGAAACATTGAGTTCCCATGGTCGAAAGTCAATCATCACATTACTAAGAGTATGCTCTTGATCTATCAATTGATACACTCCATCATCAAGAGTAATCGTCACCTCTTGCTGTGATGGGGAAATGGCAAGTCGCACGCCACCCTCAAGATCTTCATTTTTCTTTATTCCCTGAATTCCACTAGCTACTGCAGAGGAAACCAAGAGTGGATAATTCTTCTCTAGATGATGGCTCCACCAGGTCAACTGTTCTGCTGGAACGAGAAAACGAAGATGATCGACAATTAATTCACGATTGGTGTAATTCAGATGACCAGACTCTAAGAAGAGACCCAGCCGCCACTCATTTTCATCGGCAAATCTAACAGCTGTCTGAATATTTCCAAGGGAAAAACCTTGTTCCGAAGTATACTTCAATGAGATTTTTTCCATATCCCGGAAATAAATATCTTCTATTTTTCCGTTTTTAATGTCCCCAACCATTGAGGTTTCAACATGAAAGCCTTCTGGCAATTTACTGTCAAAATTGACTTGAATATCACCTGTGGCGCTTATTTGACCTCCCAGCCTCCATTCTGCGATCATCTGTTGCATCTTTGGCCATTCTCCGAATTTGGAAAGGTCGGCATCAAAGAGATTTACTTTAGCTGATAGGCGAGCATCTTCAACGTGATAACGTCCATCGATTCCAAGTAGGATTGAATTGCCAACACGAGCACCTAAAAAATTAATCTTCCATATATCGGGATCTTTAACGAGATCTAAGCCTAAAGAGATCTCATCAAATTGAAGTTGATCAATAGTCCAGAGGTTTCCTTTCTTGCTTCCTATCAACAGAAATGTGTCCCCCTGATATGATCCCAAGCGGATTCCATCACCAACGAGATAGTAAGTGAATACAGAAAGTGCATCATCATAGCGAAAATCCGCTTTAAAGTGCCCATCAGCATCTGTTATGTCGTTTAGTTCTTTAATGAGAGAACGGGATAAAAAGAAAAGCCCCGTCCTGCTAAATGATTGCAAATCGCGAAATAGCTCTTTAAATGAAAATTCAAAGCCGAGACGAAATGTCTCTATTTCAAGCGTATCTTTAACGACCAATTCAAAAATTTGGGGATGAACCCCACCAAAATGGGAACTGAGCGAATTTAATTCAACGGCGATAGAAGGGGGGCCATCCTTGTTTTCAACAGAATGGGTGTTTCCTTTAATCCTAATCACGTCTCTCTTACCATCTTCTATGCGAATATCAAAAGTAGATTGATTATCTGCATAGTCGCTAAAATAGATTCTATCGGAAGTGAGAAAATACTCTTCTATATGGCTAGAACTTCCTACAAGGACAGTGCCTTGAACATCTGAAAAATCCAAAATATTGGCTACGTGATCGTATTCAATATTCATGCTGATTTCTTGGACTGCAAGATCGGGCATCCGGCTAGTGAGGATGCCGTCATTAAGTGTAGCGGCTATGTGACTTTGAAATTGATAATCGTTTAATTCGAAATCAAAATGCAGGTATCCTCCCTTTTCCTGAAGAGAAACATTCCCTTCTAGCGGGGCTTCAACAAAGAAAAATGGTTTTTTAAAATGGGAGAAAAGATGTTGAAATTGAGAAAATTTCCCTTCTACTTTATCAATCTGCATATCGACAGAAAAAACCCCTTCTCCAGGTGCTCGCCAATCGACCTCTCCCTCTCCTTCAAAATAGATGCCATTGCAAAAAGTCTCTAAATTAAAAGCGTGCAAAATCCCTTCTTCAAGGTTAATCTTAGTATTCACATCGGTGAAAAGAAGGCCGCTATTTTTTTCAAAATAAATTGCATTGTGGACATGAATCACTCCTTGGCTCGTTTTGCGATCAAAATCGAACACTTGAGTGCCGGCAAACGGCTCATCGCTTGGCAATCCCTCACTTAACTGATTGATCTCGACAGAAAAATCGTCATTTTCAAGAAGAAGATTGGTTGCGTCATAGTGTACTAAGAGATTATGCTCGTTAAAGCTACCTTGAAAGTCACCATTTCCAGAGAGAGAAAGGTTGTCTAAAGGAAAAATGAAAGGGGATAAATATTTTTCCAGACGCAGGTTATAAGCATCAAACCAACCGTCATTAATCGTAAATCCTAAGGGAGAAGACTCTAATGTTTTATCGAGAGCGAAACCAAAAATAAGCTCGTCATCCCCTCTAGCAGGATCGCTTATATTGGCTTTCCCTTCAAATATTAGCCCAGAAACGGACTGTGAGGCCGTTGCCACTATTTTCAACCTATCGTTAGAGAATTTTTTGACAATAGGAGGAGCTAACATATCAGGTAATACGGGCAAAAGTTCTATGACCTGCCCTTCAAATTCCATGAGAGCCACCGATACCGGTGAATTTTCATCAAGGACAACTTGCCCCCTTAAGCCGCCAAAAGCACCTTTAAAAATTGATTTCTGCAATACCCCCTTCCTAATTGCCAAATGAGTATCGATATCACTAAAAGACCATTGCATTCGATCTCCCAGAGTCAACTTTCCAGAAATAATATTTAAATCGGCTTGTAAAGAACCCAAAGGCCTTTCAACTGATAGGTCGAAGAAGATATCGCCAGAAGCCTGAGCCACACCCCCAGAAAAAAGACGTTCCACGCTCCGGTCATCAAAATCTCTTCCTTCTGACTCATAAGAATCGACAACGAATGAAATATCATGAGCGTTAAATTGATCGACGACAATTCTGGAGATTCCATTTCTGGTAAAATAGACATATGTGCTGGCATCAATAAAACCATCATTCAAAAAAACTTGCTCGATACCGGGATAAAAATGACTCATCATCTGCTTTAAAATGGAGAATTCATCGTTTCCAAAGCCCTCGATCTCTACTTTGACAAAATCCAATCCATCCGATTCTGTTTCAAGATTTTCTAGATAAGGATCCGTGAGTTGAGACTTCACCTGCTGCAACTGTCTACCGGAAAAATGCAAGGAACAGTCTCTTCTCCCCTCGATCCCCTTCAAACACATTCCAACAGAAACACCCGACTGATCTTCTTTACCCAATCGAAAGCGACCATCGAGGTTAAGAGCGCGCGTGCCAGTTGGAGTTAAAAGAGAAGCGTCAAGAGAAAAATCTATAGACTCCCCTACTCTAAAGATGAGTTCTCCCTTTTGCGCTTGGAGCTTCCAGTAAGGAGTGATATTTTGTAAGAAAAACCATTCCCCCCCTTTTTCAAGCTCGATAAAGCCCTGGGTCTGCATCAGGGTCTTTCCATCCTGCACCAATTCCACAGCAACGAGATCAATAGAAATGGTAGGGAAATCTAATGCAAGTTTACTATTTGGAATTATGCCCAAAATATTTTCAGCCACCAATTTTCCCTTTGCATAGGGCAAACTGTCTTCTGGGATAATAACCTTCATATTTCCCGATAAAGTACCTTGAGATAGGTTTACCCATTGCCACTGTGGCCACAGGCAATGTAATCCTTGTGAGACTATAGAAGCTTGAAAATGATCGAGATTGGCTTCTAGTTGCAAAGTTGATTTTTCAGGTTCAGATAATACTATTTTGAGAACCTCTTTGTCAGTGATCTCATCATCCATCCAAAAGGAGATCTCTCCACTTCGCCTTTCATGAGCAGTTAACAAAATGCTAAAAAATATCGGGGATTGATTTTTAACAGCGCAATCATGGAGATAAAAGGAGCCTTGAGGAACATCAAAATGGGTGTGTACATGAAAAAAAATAAATTCATCTCTCGGATTTTCCATCACCTTTCTGATGACTTTACCCCCCTTGCCAATATCGAGATGAGGAGATTCTACTTCAATTTTCAAATCAATTATACGGGACATCCAAAGAGGAGATACGGTGATGACGGCACGATCTGCCTTGAGATGGTACCCCCCTTCTTCCAAATTTTCTGGACTTGAGACGAGTAAACGATCAAAGATCCACACCCCATTTTCATGATGGACATCAGAATAGGTCAAGGTGCCGCCAAGACAAGACTCGAAATACCCTTTGAGGTACCATTGAAAACCAACTGACAAAATGGGACCTCGAAGGAAAAATCCCACAATAAAAAAAAACGCTAATAGACTAACAACAATGTATTTACGCATTAAACTTCACAATATTTATTATGACACACTCATTATAGTTGCGTATCCATTTTTAGACTACAAGAAAGGAAAAAAACAAAATTGCGATGTATATATCGAAACACACTCAAAAGTTGGCATTTGGGCCGCGCAAAAAATATTAAAAAACCAATATTAAAAACATAACACTAAAAAATAGTTGACTTAAAAATATAAACTAGTTTAAAATGCGACCATTATTATCTAAATACAAAAAAAAAGGAGACTTTATGAGTATTAATTCCACAAATAAAACCACACCATTTGAACTAAGTTTTTCAAGTTTTCTTCCTGGAGGAGATTGGACGCCATGTAATGAAAAAGGTACTTTTATTGATTCCGACGAGGCAATGTGGACAAGAGACAGTTTGTCCGGCGCTATATATTTAAACCAACCTACTGATCATCTAAGATTTAAATTATCATTTTTAACAGGTTTTCTAGCGGGCGTCATTGGTGGTAATGCAATAAGTCTAGTGCTTAACGCTGCCTATCGAGCTTTAAAAATTGTTTCACTTTCTCATTTTTGGTTGCCAATATCATGCGTTGATGAACGTCAAGATAGTGAATCCTATCATTTTGAAAATCGGTGTATCGAATTTGCCAAAGATATTGCAAGAATTGTAGCGGCACCTTTTGCTTGGCTAGGACTGTTTTTTGCAAGCTGGATAGGAGGAGCAATAGACCCTAGGGAAAATGGTCCAAGAGATGGAGCTAAAATCTTTTCTTCTATTGAAATAGCCATGTATGGTGGCACTATGGAAGAAGGACACTTCTGCTGGGCTCCTTGTTATCAACCAAACGCTATCTCCCATGGATTTGGAGGCAACGTAAACCAGGAACGGGCTTATTAATCAAAAATTCAAGTCCACATAAAAAAACAAAAATTAGATTTTTATAAAATATTAATAATTAAATGTTACAATGGCTTTTTTAATTAAAAAACGATAACAATGGTTATTAATTATGGGGCTTGTTAATTTAGATTATCTAGAAACAAAAATTAGTACCTGTTACGACAAAAGCAAAATAACTAACGTCTACATTCCACAGGTCCGAGCTTTACTACCCCAAGGTCCTCTGCCGAACAATGAAGCTGATATTCGTTTACAGGCGAAGGCCATCAGAGTTCAAGAATTAGCAAACGAACGCGTTGCCCTTCTAGATAGCCGACAAACTCTTTACCAACAACCGACCTTGCCCGGTATTCTACCTGATTTCCTTTCTTATCTTCAGAGATCAAACATTAAAAATAAAATTTATCACTTCCAGTTTTGTTTACGCAAAGTTCTCTCTGCTCAAGAAGTCCCCTCCAACATTGAAGATTTCAACACTTATCGTGGTTACGAACGCAATGATCTTATCTCTTTAAGTGATCTTAGGATAATACAAAGCTTGCAGAGCGATTTGGATCCCAGTGATCCATTGCACCAAACAATTCAAAACTTTCTCGACTGCTGCAACAACACCATTCAAAGGAAAATCGATTTACTTGGCGATTTAGCAAATTCTTTTAATTGGGAAATTTCGTTTGAACAATGGGGCCCACAAGATCAAATGAAGCTCCTTGTTCAGTCGGAGCAAATCTTATCAAATCCTTACGAACCAAAATTTGCCATTTCCGATTTATACTGCGGGGCGGTGAACAAGCAACCAAGATTACAGCAGCTAGCTAGTCTTATTGAAAAATTAAAAAACGATAATACCGCCTCGTATTTCAAAAGTGACTTCTGGGACTATGTTCCTGAGTTGGAAAGAAAAGCACATCGACTAGCAGAGGAAGTAGGTCAAAAAGTTCTACAAGATGCAAAAACAGAAGGACTTTTAGCTATTTGTCGGAAACACCAAAACACAGACCCGAATCCATTTCTCGTTGTGGGGGCTGGTCCAACGGGTTTAATACAAGCTATTTCGCTCACCCTACAAGGAAAATCAATAGAAATTATCGAAAAAAGAAAGGTGGATAGAGAAGGAAGACCCAATACTGTAACCTTCGGTAAGTGGAATCCTCAAGAGTTAAAAATTCTGCTCTTTTTGGGCACACTCTCCCGTTTAGAAGGAAAAAGCAGTTTTAGCCACAATCGCGCCTACTACACAGAAACGGCGCTCAGCGATTTAGAGACCGCATTAGAAGAGACGTTGCGCTCTATTCGACCTACAATAAATATCCAACATGAAACAACCATAGAAAAAATTTACCCAGATGGAAGTGTAGATATCCAAATGCCCGACTCTACAACGCTTCATAGAGACTTCACGGCCGTTATAGCAGCTGATGGTGCTCACTCCGCAACAAGAAGCATGCTTGGCATCGGCTTCAAAAGACTCTCAAAACCTACAAAACTCGCATTTTCAATCTATAAGAAAGATACAAACGAAACTTCTCCTTCTTTATGGAAAATCACAGTCTATCGCGTCACCAACGCATTAAAAGGGATTTGGATTATCATTAAAGTTCTTTTTGGATGTTTAATTCATCAACGCAATATTCTTCAATCAGGTTCACACGTCCTAGATGGCCCTTCAGGGCTATCGCGACTTAATAAACACGACTACTTGTTGAGTATTTTTAGACAAGAAGAACAAATAATCCTGGAAAAATATCAAGACAGAATCGCTGTATTAAGGCACCTAGAACAGGATACTAGCGCCTTAGAAAAGGAGTTACATGAAAGATTAGAACGCAAATCAAAGGCGTTACATGGTCCTCTTGATTTTATACATATGATTTTCCACTCTAGAGGGCACACCATGAGGCCTGTTGCCATGCAGCTAGATAGAACTTACCCCGTCGATATCATGTTACGCAAAGCAGAAAGAAATCAAATGGTTCTGGGACACACTCTCTTTACAATCCGGGGCGATGCAAGCCATACGACAGATCCCTATAGCGGCACCGGAGCTAAAACAGCTATTGAAGAGACAGTCGTCGACCATTACTTTTTCAATATTCCCCCAAACAAAAGGAGTCCTTTTGACCTATCGATCTTAAAAATGAGCTTTGAGTCTTATCAAGATAAAATGTTTAAAGGAGCGTTTGCCGAAAGATTTGACTATTATCGTGAAACCGAAACACCCGAGTGGTTTGCAGACTTAGCTCTTTCTCGAAATTTCATTACCGAGAGGGAGAAAGATTTATACTTGAACGTAAAAGCAAAAAAACAAACGAGAAGACCTCTTTCATTGCAACAACAAAAAAAAATGGACAGACTAAAGGCAAAATGTCTCAACCTCGCGAAAAAATCAAAAAAACCTCTTCCTCTCCGTAATTGGGAGAAAAAAGTGGTTCAACAGACGCTTCGTAACCCTACCGTTGCCAATCCAAAGCTTAACCAGATTCTAAATAAGCTGTGCTGCCTTGGCCACCCTACCGGCCCCCTTCTCCAAATCGCTATCTGACGACGATTAGTTTTTTATTTTCTCTTCTGAGATCACCACCTCATTGAGGATAGTCAGTGGAGAGACATTGACTTCCCCTGTGGGGTTAGACAATTTTATTCCGGTAAACCCCTGAAATGCCATCGCCATCAACCCTGTCATGATGAATGTGATCCCCATCCCTTGGAGAGCTGGAATCACATGGGCGGTAGCCAGCTTTTCTCGGATAGCGGCAATCAAGGCAATGGCAAGCCACCAGCCCAAGCCTGAGCCAAACACATAAACGACGTTGGGTATAAATGGATAATCGCGCGTGACAGCAAAAAGGCAGGCTCCCAAGATTGCGCAGTTAACGGCTATAAGAGGAAGATAGAGTCCAAGAGACATATAAAGAGCTGGAGAAACTTTCTCGATAATAATTTCGAGCATCTGAGTGAAGCCGGCAATTACAGAAATAAACAGAAGAAATTGAAGAAATTCCAAGTTTATTCCCGATGCATCAACCCCCACAACCCTAAGCCAAGCGAGGGCTCCACCTCCGGTGACAAAATGTTGAACACACCAATTCAAGATCCCCGAAACGGTCAACACAAAGACCACGGCAACTCCAAGGCCATTAGCGGTCTTTAACTTTGTAGAACATGCCAAATAGGTACACATCCCCAGGAAGTTTGCCAATAAGAAGTTCTCAATAAAAACAGCCTGTATCAACAGCCCCAAAAGATTGAGGGGCTCATAATTTCCCATCCACATAATTTAAGCCTTTTTATTAATAATATTGAAGACCCAGATCATTCCACCTAAAATAAAAAATGCAGCCGGAGGACTCACCATCAGGGCAAAATTGTCATAGGCATCGGGATTTTCTGCCGTTGCATACCATGTTAGCGGGACCACTTGGTAACCAAAAAGCTGACCGAAACCCAACAGTTCCCTAATTCCCCCCACGATAAATAAAACACCCGCGTAGCCAAGTCCTGCGCCAAGTCCATCAAGAAACGCAGGGATAGGAGCCACATTTTTAGCCATCCCTTCGGTTCGTCCCATCACAATGCAATTGGTGATGATCAACCCCACAAAAACGCTCAACACCTTAGAAATGCTAAAGAAATAAGCCTGTAAAAATTGGTCGATGATGATCACAAAAACAGAAATAATCGCAAGCTGGGTGATCATTCGCACGCTATCGGGGGTGACTTTGCGTAGTAAAGAGACGAAAAAAGAGGAAAATGCCGTTACAAAAGAGACAGAAAGTCCCATTGTCACCGAGACAGAAAGACGGTTAGTCACTCCAAGTGCGGAACAGATTCCAAGAACCGCAACCAAAATTTGATTTCCTCCCCACAGCTGATTGGTGAGGTAAGACATTGTCGCTACTTTTTGAGCCATAAAAATTAACCTTCTTTTTTCGTCTGCTCATGGAGTTTTATCAAAAAAGGACGATATGCATTCAGTACGTTTTTGAATGCATCATTGACTCCATTTCCGGTCAGTGTTGCCCCCGCCATTCCATCTACAGCGCTTTTCGATTTCGGTGATTCCCCCAACACTTCGGAAACCTTTCCCTTGACAACAGTGATTCCCAGAGGAGCCGTTTTAAAATCGGTATTGCCGTCTGAACCTGCTTGGAAAAGCAATTTACCAGGAAAAAGATTTTGCCAGGGAGCCTCTGCAATGTTAGCACCGAGACCAGGAGTCTCTTTCTGATCGTACCATGTCATTCCAATGACGGTGTTTCCATCATTAGCAATAGCTAAGTAGCCGTAAATCGCATCCCACAAACCAAAGCCATTAATAGGGATCACATAGCCATCTGTAGGTTGTTGTCCCCCTTCCATTTTAGCTTCCGAGCTTGGATTTGATTGGATTTTATAAAGAAGCTTATATGGCTGAAGATAGTAACCTGTTTTTTTATAATTAGCGAGGTACTCCCCTTCATTGAGATTCACAGCTTGGAAAGTCGTCAACTCCCCTTTACCATCGACCAACATAGGAATGAGGCGTATCTTATAAACATCAAGAAGTTCCTTTTGAGATCCGATGATCGTCTGATCTGTTGGAGCTAAAATGCCATCTTTGAGGTATTTTGCAGGAACATAACGACCTTCAGCATTTCGGATGAGGAAATTCCCTTGGTGATCCAATATCCTCGCAGCAATCATCATTTGCTTGCTGCGATCGAGGTTTTTAGCGACCGTTTGGGGCTCTGCTAAGGCACTCGCCAGCACCGATAAAATCAAGGCGCAAACAAAACTTAAAGCCACCATGAATAAAATGGTGCGTAAGTTACTGGTTCCTGTGGTATTAGGTGGTGACTCTGACACGTTTGGTGCTCCTTTTCCTATAGCTGCGTGCAGCGTAGTAATCGAACAATGGCGCAAATACATTACCCATCAAAATTGCAAGCATGACCCCCTCTGGGTAGGCCGGGTTAATCACTCGAATAATCACGGTGATGAGTCCGCAGAAAAGTCCATACACCCACTTGGCAGCCGGCATGCTCGGAGAGGAGACGGGATCAGTTGCCATAAAGACAAGGCCGAAGGCTAACCCACCGAGGAGAAGGTGCTTGTAAGCCGGAAATCCCAATTGTGCAGGATTCCATGCCCCTCCATCTATCCCCACATTCTTTGAAAGCAATTCCAAAAGAAGGGCCGTGAAATAGGCTCCAAGGGCCATTCCCACCATAGTGCGCCAAGAGCCAACACCTGTATAGATTAAATAAAGAGCCCCTAAAAGACATGCAAACGTGGAGGTCTCTCCAATCGACCCCAGTTTATCACCGAAGAAAAATCCCCAGTCGCTATTGTGTCCGATGCCATAATTAAGAGAGGAAAAATGATAGGCATCTTCGTAGTACCCGGAAGAGAGGCCGAGTCCACCTTCAGCAAGAGGACTCGTCACAAAACTGCGAAGCTGATCCTGAGACAGTTGTCCAAGAGTCGCATGATGATCTCCAAGGGTATTCCACTGGTCAAAATGTTTTTCAATCGTTCCGTAAGTCTCTACGTTACTGCCAAGGTCATTAGTTGCAATTGCATCGACATGGATCCGTTTAACCTCTTGAGTCACATTGAATTTAGTCAGCTTCGTTGCCTGACTAAAGCCATCGAGTGCTCCCGTATGAGCCTCTTGGTTCATGGCGATCAGGCTTTTACGTACCACAGTTGGATTCGTGCCTACCCAAACATCTCCTGACATTTTTCCAGGGAAAGTAAAAAAGAGAAAAGCTCTGCAAGCAAGCGCTGGGTTGACGATATTCATTCCGACGCCACCAAACACCTCTTTAGAAAGGACAACCCCAGCAGAAACGCCCACGGCAGCCATCCAATAGGGAATTGTAGAAGGTAAAATCAATACATAAAGAATACCTGTGACAAGGAATCCCTCGGAGATTTCATGTCCACGTACAATAGCAAAAAACGCCTCCCAGACCCCTCCGACGACATAAGTAATCAAAATTAACGGCAATACCGCCATTAGACCCATCTGAATGATTGTGAGGTAACGTTCATCTTTTGTAGCAAAATTCAGATAACCATCGAAGGAAAGAGAACTTGAGAGGTATTCACTCATAAGTTTGCTGTCGCCGCTTGTATACACGAAAGACTGCAAGCCCGTATTCCAAATTGCCCAGAGGATGCAAGGGAGTAATGCTATCACAACAATCATCATCCAACGTTTTACATCGATAGAATCGCGGATGTGGGGTCCTTTGGAAGTGTTAATCGGAGCTTCGAAGAGGAAGGTATCACCAGCGGTCACCAATGGGCGCAACCAATGGAGGGGTTTACCTTTTTCAACAAGCGACAACTGGTAATCTAAAAATTTTCTTAACATAATATCTACTATCACCAAGAGGTTTGTATTTATACCAAACGTGATTCAAAATTGACATTTGGAGCGCGCCAAAGCCCCGGGGTTGAACGATCGCAAACCGCCTAATATTGTACATATGAGGCAGTTTGCGATCGATTCAACCGCGGGAGCTTTCGCGCAGCTCGAAATGCCAATTTTGAAACACGTTTGGTATATCTCGGAGATTAACAAATCATTAAAAATTATCAAAGACAAATATCAGCAACATCGATGATGCGGTAAAAATAACGACTATTTAAGAGGGCATCAGAAACCGGCCCTAAATGTAACAAGACAGGTGAGACTCCAAATCCCTTAGGAAAAGCAAGTGAAGCTATTTTGGCCTTCATTGCATCAACAACTTCAAGACCCAATTCACGGCGGCGCATTTTAACTTCGCATACAAATAAGGTATTTGAATACGTTTGAATGAGGTAATCGATTTGGCAGCCCTTTTTTCGTTCCGAAGCTTTCTGAGCGTAAGGATTATCAGCAACGATATCCTGAGCATAAATCCCAATCGATTGAAAAATGAGAGAGCGATTCTTAAGAAGAAGGTTTTCAAGTTGAAATCCAAACATTGACTCCCAACCAGGCAAACTCGAAATAGGAACTTCGGAAAAAGATCCTTGTTCAATCTTTGCCAGATTCGGCTCTATGTAGTGAATATAAAATCGAAGATAATTGTCAGAAAGCCGATATAGAGTCGTTTTACCAGGCTTTCCTGTTTTCAAAGACCAATCGGGATGCTTGCTAATAAACCCGCAGATTTCAAGGCTTTTAAGATGATGACTCAATGTACCGCTAGAAGGATAGGACAGTGTTTTTTGTAGAGTTAGTCGATCTTTCATGCCTTGGCTTAACAGATTAATAATTTTTTTATAAACTTCTCCTCTGGAACTAAAAAGATCGTTAAATATACGATCAAATTCATGAACTAAAAGACCATTTTTCTCAAAGCAAAGGCGTTTGATATTGTCATCGGCACTTTGATGAGTTTGAATTTGTTCCAAATACCAGGGTATTCCCCCTGTGACACTAAGAATCTTAAAAAAATCGAAATCTGACCCCTTAAAACCCTGAAGATTCAAGAGCTCTTTGCATTTTGGAATCGACAAATCGGTAAGTTCCAAATAAAGGGAAACTCGTCCAAAAAATGCCGTGCTGTTAATGATGTTTTTATCAATCCATGTGGAGATAGAACCACATAAAATAAGAACAATTGACGGATGATTTTGCAAAACTAAATCCCACCAGACCTTCAGTTTAGAGATAAATGTCGGATCTTTTGAACCCATCCAAGAGATCTCATCAAAAAGGATTACCGTAGGTTGTCCAGTTAAGCGCCTTGATAAGTGTGCAAAGGCATCACTCCAATCAGTGAAAGTAAAAGGGGGAAGATGAAATAACGCCGTCAACTGGCGCGCAAAGGCGTCGCGTTGGTCCTGTGCTGTTACCCCTTTAGCCGGAGCTAATCCACTGAAGGGTAAAAACTTTTTATTTTTCCCGAATTCTTCAGCAAGGCGACTTTTTCCTATCCGACGGCGACCTTTAATTACAGCGAGGCAAGCCCTTCCTACTTTAAGTAAATCTTCAAGCCTCCGTAACTCATTATCTCTTCCGACAAACGGTTTCATAAATGTCCTTAATTTCACACCCCGAAGTATAAAATAAGCAGAATATTTACGTCAAATGAATATGCTCAAAATCAACAATTGTTAATTTTGAGCATATTCGACACAAGACCAGATTTAGGAGCTGGGCAACAATAACTTTGACGATTGGGCCGCGCGAAAGCTCCCGCGGTTGAATGATCGAAAACTGCCCTATATTATAATATTGGGTTGTTTTCGATCATTCAACCCCGGGGCTTTGGCGCAGCCGAATCGTCAAAGTTATTATTGCCCAGCTCCTTAACTGCGTTGATAAAATCATTCCAGAATTGTTGTCCTTCGACGATTTTTAATCCCATTTGCACCCAAAGGATAGGGAGGGAGAGAGACTCTTCTGAGTCGATTTTCACTTTATCTTTTTCGGTGCACACGATGAATTCAGCACCTAAAGACTTACATTTTTGAGAAAACACTTTTAAAGTGGCGATACCAAATTCCTGGTGGTCAGCAACGGAGGCATGATGGACAATATTGGCTCCCTGTTGTTCAACAGTGTGGTAAAAGTACTCAGGGTGAGCAATGCCACAAAAAACCCCTACTTTCTTTCCCTGCAATGAAACATTGAGATCTCCGACAAAAGTCTTTACGGCAATCACTTCCATCGAAGTACCCACAACAGGAGCTTTTGTGTATTTCTCTATTTGCTGTTTTAATTTATCAAATGGTTCGCTGCTATCGACGTGATTGAGGACAATGAGATGGGCCCGAGCAAGAGAGGAAAGCTTTTCCCTAAGAAGTCCTCGAGGTAAAAAATACCCCTGGCCAAAAAGATCGTGCGAGTTCATTACAACGACGTCAAAATCACGTGCCAAACGACGATGTTGCATCGCATCATCGAGAAGAATCAACTGAATTCCTGCTTGAGCTGCAATGTTAGAGGATTTATGACGATTACGTCCTACAATAACAAAAGCCTTCGGAAGGTTTTGAGCGATGAGAAAAGGTTCATCACCACAAAAAGCAGGAGAGCGAACCGGTCCATTTCCGCTACATAAAACGGTAGGTTCAGCTAATTTTTCCGCTATCGAGCGATAGCCACGAGATAAAATAGCGATTGGATAATCAGGATAAAATTCTTTAGCAAGCATCAGGGTGACAGGAGTTTTTCCCGTCCCTCCTACAACGATATTGCCGATGCTGATCACAACAGGCACAGGGGGATAATAACGGCGCAAGCACCCCTGATCGAAGATCCAGTTACGAAAGGTAACGACAAGGGCATAGGGCCAGCTGAGCACCCAAAGGATAGAACGCAAAAAAAACGGAATAATTCCGTTGCGTTTACCCTTAATGATATTTAAGAAATATTTTTCGGTGTGCTTGAGCATATTATTTAGTCAATCCAAACATCTGGTATTCGAGCATTTCAATAATGATGTGAATTGTTGTCATATGAGCTTCTTGGATGCGATCTGAAGTTGAAAAACCGCTGATGATCAGTTCAAAATCGGCAATACCTTTGAGCTTTCCCCCGTCTTTTCCCAAAAATGCAATTGTTTGCATCCCTTTTTTCTTAGCAGCTGCGAAAGCGTTGACGATGTTTGCCGAGTTACCACTGGTGGTCAATCCAACAAAGATATCTCCCTCTTTTCCATAAGCCTCAACAGCCCGCGCAAAGATCCATTCAAAGCCTAAATCATTACCGACACAAGTGATGTGGCCAGGTTCGGATAGAGAGATAGCAGGTAATGGGGGTCTCACATTGCGAAATAGACCCGTCAGCTCCTCAGCAAAATGGGCTCCATCGCAAAGACTTCCTCCATTACCTGCCACAAGAACTTTGTTGCCTTTCTGGAAACAAGAGCTCAACGCCAACGCTACTGATTCAATGAACTGTAAAGCCCAAGGTTCTTTTAGCAATGAAACCGCATGAATCGCATCATCGACTGATTTTAAAAGATGTTGTTTAATCATAGTTAGATGTTACACCCTTACTTCAATTAGAGGCAATATCAAAAATTCATTGCATATTATGAATTATTTACGTAGGATGACGTTATAAACACAATAAAATATAACAGGATAGGCAGGATCGGCTTCGCCGGCAGGATAAAAACCCTGCCTATCCTGCCGGCGAAGCCGATCCTGCCTATCCTGTTATATTTTATTGTTTTTTTGATGCTGTAAACAAAAGGTCTACAATGAAAAAAAATAGAACAGACCCCTCGCAAAACTTTATCGATCGTTACCCCCAACCCCTCGATCCCCTTTTTCTTCCCTCTTCTGTCGCGCTCATTGGAGCTAAAGATGAACCAGGTTCTGTTGGTGCCACCATCCTCAAAAACCTCAAGGCTGGAGGTTTCCCCGGTCGCGTTTACCCTGTTAATCCAAAACGAAAAGAGGTTATGAATCTAAAATGTTACCCCTCTATTGCCGATGTGCCAGAACAAGTGGACCTCGCCATCATTGTTACCCCCGCCGCCACGGTCCCTTCTTTAGTCGCCCAATGTGTTGCAGCACACGTTAAAACTGCAATCATTATTTCCGCAGGCTTTAAAGAGCTCGGTCCGTCGGGAATCAAATTAGAAGAAGAGATTCTTTTGCACGCACGCCGAGGCAATATGCCTATTATTGGTCCCAATTGCCTTGGGGTGATGAATCCAATTTATGGACTCAACGCCACTTTTGCCAGCGGGATGGCGCTGCCTGGGAATTTAGCTTTTATTAGTCAATCAGGAGCAATGTGTACAGCGGTGCTCGATTGGAGCTACCGCGAAAAGATTGGCTTTAGTTCCTTCGTTTCCATCGGTTCGATGGCTGATGTCAATTGGGGTTCGTTGATCGATTATCTAGGTAGCGATCCCAATACACAAAGTTTACTTCTTTATATGGAAACCATTGGTGATGCTCGTTCTTTTCTTACAGCAGCGCGTGAAGTAGCATTAGAAAAACCCATTATCGTCATTAAGGCCGGCCGCACGCAGGCAGCCGCCCAAGCAGCCGCCTCCCACACGGGATCTCTAGCAGGCAGCGATGAAGTCTTCGATGCCGCTCTCGAGCGCGTTGGAGTGTTGCGTGTGAATTCAATCTCTGAGCTCTTCAGCATGGCCTCAGTGTTATCTCGTCAGCCACGTCCAAAAGGTCCGAGACTATCGATCATCACCAATGCCGGCGGACCAGCAGTCTTAGCGACAGACGCTACCATCATCAATCAAGCCGAGCTGTCTGTCCTAGATAGCAAGACTATTGACGCATTAAACAAGCCCCTCCCCGCTGCGTGGAGCCATGGCAACCCTGTGGACATCTTAGGGGATGCCACTGCAGAAACTTATGAAAAAACACTTGAAATCGTTGCTAAAGATGAGAACACAGATGGGATTTTAGTTATTCTATCTCCTCAGGACATGACAGATCCCACTGGCGTCGCTAAAAAAGTGCAATCGTTTTCAAATATACCTGGCAAGCCACTTCTTGCTAGCTGGATGGGCGGAGAAGCTGTAGCTGAAGGAACTCGAATTCTCAACACTGCCAATATTCCTGTTTTTGAGTACCCTGATGATGCTGCAAAGACATTTGCAATGATGTGGAAATATAGTCAAAACCTAAAAACTCTCTACGAGACACCCGATGCAGGTGTTAAAAATCACTTTCATCAAGGCAATACGAGAACTGAAAAAGTCGATGCTTTTCTTGATGCCGTTCTCTATAGCGGACGTACTCTTTTAACTGAAGCAGAATCGAAGCAACTGTTGAGTTATTATAAAATCCCCGTTGTAGAAACACTCATTGCCAAAACCGTCGACGATGCCATTGAAAAAGCTATTCAAATTGGTTTTCCCATCGTATTAAAACTCTTTTCTGAAACGATTACACACAAAACGGATGTGGGTGGTGTTAAACTCAATTTGCGCTCCCCTGAAGATGTGTTAAAAGCCTTTCAGGAGATTAAAGAAAGCGTCACTCGTCTTGCCGGAGCAAAGCATTTTGAGGGAGTGACAGTCCAAAGAATGGTCCCTAAAGGTGGCTATGAATTAATTTTGGGAAGTTCCACCGACCCTCAGTTTGGTCCTGTCCTTCTCTTCGGATCTGGAGGCCAACTCGTCGAGGTATTCAAAGACAGCGCCTTGGCAATTCCTCCTCTCAACAGCACGTTGACACGCCATTTCATGAAAAAAACAAAAATCTATGAAGCTCTCCATGGTGTACGCGGACAAAAAGCGGTAAATTTAGCATCCCTAGAAGAGATTCTCATTAACTTTTCTCAATTGATTGTTCAGCACCCACGCATTAAAGAATGCGATATCAACCCTCTGTTGGCTTCAAACGATGAAATCATTGCACTCGATGCGAGGATAGTGCTACATGATGCTGCCATCACTGACGCTGAGTTGCCGAAGCTGGCAATTCGTCCTTACCCACTTAATTACGTGATCCATTCACAATTGAAAGATGGCACTCCTATTATATTGCGCCCCATTCGCCCCGAAGACGAGCGGTTAATCGTCTCCCTTCACAAAGAACTCTCTGAAAAGAGCGTCAGGCAGCGTTATTTCGAATTTATGAGCCTCGATGAGCGAGTGGCGCATGAGAGGTTGATACGGATCTGTTGCACCGACTACGATCGGGAGTGGACCACCGTCGCAGAAATCAATGGAGATAATGGTAAAGAAAAGAAAATCATTGGAGTCGCTCGGCTATTTCGCGTTCCTGGGACCCGTTACGCTCGTTTCTCTATGATAATTATAGATAGTCATCACAATCAAGGAGTGGGCACCCAACTACTCAAATGTCTGATTTCCATCGCCAAGGAAGAAAAAATTGAGATGATCGATTCCCGCATATTATCAGAAAATACCGAGATGATTAAACTATGTAAGAATTTGGGCTTTACCATCACCCCTGATAAAGATCCCGACATCACTCGTGCTCAATGGCAAGCACAAGAGGTCTAATGACATCGCGCGCCCTCGCAACAGAAATCGTCCACAAATTGACAAACGCTGGCTACACCGCCTATTTCGCTGGTGGTTGGGTTCGCGATTACCTCCTTGGCCACCCTTCAGAAGATATCGACATCGCCACGGATGCTCCCCCTGAAAAAATTCTCGATCTCTTCCCCCATACTCTTCTCATCGGCCTCTCTTTTGGCATTGTCGTCGTCATCATCGATGGGCATCAGTTTGAAGTTGCCACTTTCAGGCGGGATATGGAGTATGTAGATGGGAGGAAACCCACAGCTATTGAATTAGCCACTGCTGAGGAGGATGCGCTAAGACGCGATTTCACGATCAATGGGATGTTTTACGATCCTCTAGAAGATATCATCTACGATTATGTCCATGGCAAAGAAGATTTAAAACATAAAATCATCCGCACTATTGGAGATCCTTATGCGCGATTTACCGAGGACCGTTTGCGCATGATTCGAGCCTTTCGCTTTGCTGCCCGCTTTGATTTTACCATTGATTTTGACACCAGAGAAGCCATTCGGGCCAATGCCCCCACCCTATTCCCTCCTGTCGCGATGGAACGGGTGTGGAATGAATTAGTCAAGATGTCCACGCATCTTCATTTTGCCAACACTTTGGTCGATATGCACCGGCTGGAACTACTACCCGTCATCTTTCCCACCCTTCAAGGGGTCCACCTCAATGAAATCAAACACCGCGTTGCCCCATTTGCTGATTTTCCGCAGGATACTCCGACCATGTGGTTTTTACTCGAACTATTTCCTGACATTAGTCCTGGTGAAGTAAAAGAGTTGTGCACGTATCTAAAAACAAGTAAAGCCGATATGGAGCTTGCCCTTTATCTTCTCCACGTCAAGGATGCAGTGGCAAGGGAAACTTCCAGTGTAGTAGATCTCCTCCAATGGGCTACGATTTACGCGCACCCTGCGGTCCAACAAGCGTTGGTTGTAGTTGGCGTCCGACTGTCTATTGAAATGAGAAAAGAGCTGCTAGAAAAACACCAAAAGAGAATACTGCAACTGCAAATGCATATCCAGCGTATTCGGGACAAAAAGCCACTTGTAACAGGAACTATGTTACAGGAGCAAGGAATCCTACCCGGGAAAAAAATGGGTCTCCTTCTAAAGGAAGCCGAACGCCTCGCCATTATACACGATGATAATGATAGCGAAGCTGTCATAGAAAAATTGAAGCTCAGCCCTCTCTGGAAACAATAGACTTCTTTCGAAACTGCAATCCCGTGCCTGTGCCTGTACCTGTACCCGTGCTGTGCCTCTGCTATGCCCTTTTCCCGATTAAACTTTAAAAGAAATTAAGCTAGACTCCTTTCTGGTCAAAATGGCTCAACGAAAAAAATAATCGGGAAGGGGCGGGCAGAGGCACAGGCACGGGATT